>Ga0206130_10000016_pt1 | contig 292313 bp, 307 predicted proteins | sample Helgoland_Spring_9_FD_148637 | JGI IMG/M metagenome (GOLD analysis project Ga0206130, IMG submission 148637) | Pelagic subsurface seawater microbial communities from Kabeltonne, Helgoland, North Sea - Helgoland_Spring_Bloom_20160512_1 | ecosystem: Environmental > Aquatic > Marine > Epipelagic...
TAGCTGGTGTAGCACCACTCTGAATAGCAACTTTAAGATTTCCACTATCGAGGGTGGCTGGTAATTTAGCACTCATAGCGGTTTGGGTGCTTTCAAGATTAAAACCCGTAATAGCTGGTGTAGCACCACTCTGAATAGCAACTTTAAGATTTCCACTATCGAGGGTGGCTGGTAATTTAGCACTCATAGCGGTTTGGGTGCTTTCAAGATTAAAACCCGTAATAGCTGGTGTAGCACCTTCTTCAATACTAACTTTCAAGTTGCCTGATCCACTTAAGGCCAAAGGTAGTTTAGCACTCATAGCGGTTTGGGTGCTTTCAAGATTAAAACCCGTAATATTACCTGCTGTGATATTAGCATCAACTTCTAATTTACCAGAACTATCACATTTTACTACCATCGCATTATTACCATCAGAAGCAAAAATTGCTTGTCTTGTAAAATTATCTGCGTGTGCTGGTGTATCATCAATTGGACCGCTTGAAGCAGTATTCGATATTTTAAGTCTACCTGAATCATCAAGTTCTAACATGCGCACACCACCACCACCATTTTTTAGTCCGTATACAGCAACTTGTTTTGATTCGGTTAATTCTGATTGGTTACCACTTGTAAAATCAGTTGCTACATTTAAAACACCATCGCCATCTACACTTAATGGAACACCTTCTGGAGCGGAATTATCACTATTATCAACACCTATCATTACACTTCTTTGATGGGAAACATTCCCAGCAATTTTCCCAACAATACTTGTAGGAGTAGAAGGAGTAATACCGGTATCTACACCTATTTGAATAGAATCATTAATAGCACCTATAGCATCATGATCATCCGTAGAAAGAGTTGCAGTTACAGCTCCAGCTACAACATCAACTTGTAAATTACCACTTGTATCTGTTTTTAAAGCACGTAAAGTAGTAGGGGTGACAGAATCTTGACCGTATATTACTGTTTGCTGAGCTCCAGCTAGTGTCACGTCTGCGCCTTTACTGATTTTATCATCTAAAGAAGTAGTATCTCCTGCTATAGTATCAAGAACAGTATTGTCTGTTGTTCCAAGTTCTACAGTTCCTGCAATTTGTAAAATCCCAGTACCATCTACCTTTAAAGGTACACCTGTATTATTATCCGGGAAATGTCCAACCATTACAGTTCTATCTATTAATGTATTAATCGCTGTTAAAGCACTAGTAGTAGATTGTGGATCAGATTTTGTAATAAGTTTTCCATCTGTATCTACTTTAATAGGAGTTCCTTCATTATTAGAATTAACACCTACTACAACCGTTTTTGTATGAGCTACATTAGATGCTAAACCTGTAGAAACAGAATTAGTTCCTGCAATCACATTACCAACTGAAACAGCGGTAGTAATCGCATCTATAGCCTCATTATCAATCGTAGAAAGTGTAGCGGTAACACTCCCAGTTACACCAACCTGTAATTTCCCAGAATTATCACATTCTACAATACGCGCTCGCCCAGTGCTGGGATCAGAAGCAAATATAGCATTTCTTGTAAAATTATCTGATGCTACAAGTGGAGTAACGTTAAGGGCGCCGGTTAAAGAAGAATCTGTAACCGTCAAAGGTATATCCCCACTACCATTAGTACCATTAATAATTTTTAGATTACCCAGAAGTGTTGTATTAACAGTTGAAAGACCGGTTTCTACTCCTGAATTATCTACAGATAAAGCCCCAGTATTTAGTGTTAGATTACCAACATCACATAGCAATTTGCCATCGGCATTCATTTGTAAACATTTAACTTTATTATCTGAAATATCATAGGCCAATCCAAGACTACTAAAATGATCTTCTGAAATATCAGTACCTGGATTCAGAGTTACACTAGGTGTTTTTACAGCAGATAATAGTGCTGCCGTCGACTCTTCTGTAGCTTGTAAAATATACCCATTCTCATTTATTAATTTAGGCATAATATAATATTTAAATATAAAATTATTCAAATAAATATTTATAAAAGGACAAATTCTCATATAATCTTCGTGTAAGATATGGGAAAGTATCCGAAAAATCTCCATATGGTATATATTTATAGACCGAACTAGTTTGTGCTATAACATTTGTTTTATTATCGGACATACCCATTAACTGTGCAAATTCTATGTTTTTAGACTTTAAACCAAGTCCAATATCAATACTGTTATTATTATGTGTAGCACATATGATTTTATCACCTGGATAACATTTATTAAAATTATAGAAAGACATTATAGCTTTATTATAATATATATCTGTATCTTCTTTACTATCATGTATCCATGAATTGTTTTTTTCAGTATCATAATAAGCACCTCTTACTATTTTAAATCCGATTTTATAATTCCTTTCCTTTTCTAAATCGTGTTTATATATATGCCAATAATCTTTACGATATAACTGATATGTTTTATAAATATTTATTTTATCTCTATTAAATTCTGATAAAAGTATATCTGAAATTTCATTAATCTGATCCTGTATAGAATAATATTCAGCATCTATAACTATTTTATTGTTATTTTCAATACCTATTCCACATAATTCTCTAGATTGTTCGATAGTTTCATTAAAGTTATTATAAACATCAAGGGAACTTAATTTTAACGCGATAGTATTATTTTGTGTTTTAGTTAAAATCCTTTTATTTTCAGAAAAATTTTGTAGTTTATCTTTGGGATTTTCATTAATATATGATATAATAGTTTTTATGTTTTGACTTCTAAAATTATTAATATAGCTATCTAATTGTTTTCTATTACAAGTAAATCTATTTAATATTGGAATCCTCATTAAAATAATAATATAAATTTCTATAAATTATTTTATTTTATTAACTGCATTTTGTAGAACCTGTTCAAGGGGGGTTTGTGGTTTCCAACTATCCCAGTTATCATAGTAATTATACAATTTAACTACAAAGTTATTATCTTCTTCATTATCTATTTCATCAATTTCAATACGTTTAAAATCATCAATTTCAGAATCATCCACAATAATATCTTCCATATCTGAATCGTCTTCTTCATATTCCTCCTCATTTAATTTTTCAATCTCATTTAGTTCCTGAAGATTATTAGGTCTATTAAAAAACTCAAAAACCTCATAAATCAAACCATATTTTACATCAGCTTCAGTAATACCATTACGGTTACATAGTTCAACAAACCTTGCTGAATTTTTTAGAGCATTTGAAGTAAAAAGTTCCAACATATTTAGCATATCATTTGTATTATTATTATTAACTACAGGTGATCTACCAGTTTTCATAAAAGAAAAATCCATTTACATAGATATATAATTATAGTCTTAAGTAAAATACTATTTTAAATAACTATAAAGGTAAGATAAACACATTAAAAATGTAGCAGTTGAAGCATAATACACATAAAAAATTGGTTTACCAGAATAAAATTTAATGGAGCGACCAATATAGTATCTAATAGCTTCATTCCATGATAGTGCAGTTAGAAAACTAAACATTAAAATAACACCTAATTGAATTAGTTTAACATTATTAGTTTTTGGTGGTTCTTCTACAGGTTCTACAACCGTCTTAGGAGAAGGTTTATTATAAAGAGAATCTAATCTATTCATACTTGGAAGTTGTTGAACATTTCTATTGTCCATATTCATATTATTATTATTAACTGGTGGGGGTGGTGTGTTAACCTGTGGGGGTTGGTTGTTAACAGCAGGTGGCTGCTGATTATTAGCGACAGTATTTAGTTGTGGAGCATTAACCTGTGGGGCATTATTTTGTTCCTGGACACTGAATGTATCGGAGAAATTTATTTCACTATAATTCATTATACTATATATTAAGATTTAAAATGTATCTGGTAGGAATAAAAATTGATTCGTTAGAACATTAAATCTATTTATTAAACAACTTCATCATGACGACAGTAAATCTATACAAGAAAACACACACAATTAACGCAGGTAGTCCGCCACCTGGGAGCCCATACGGTTCGGAACTAAGGGGTGGTTCATATAAGTTAGACCTAGAATTTAGTCCTGGTATTTCTGAACAAGAAGAACCAGATGTAGAAAAACGCCTAAAAAGTTATGAAGCTACAAAAAATAGTGATAATGACTATAATTTCTCTAACCACGCTTATGGTGATACTGGAGGTGTCTTTGTAAAACCAGGACCAATATGTCTTCATATCAAGAATATTAAAGTAATTCCAGATTTATTTTGGGAGGAAACCCAATATACTATTTATGAATATGCGGTACGACTAATGGTCTATATTGATGGAAAAAAAATAGATGAAAAATTTATAGATCAAGAAAATAGTTGTAGTTTGCCTACAGAGTTAAAAGTAGGAGGTAGTTATTTTATGGATGGAAATAAGAATAATATTTGGCCTTGGGAAATTGTAGCTAAAATAGGTGATATCTTGATTGCAACAGAACTCGTTTATAAGAAATATTCGAAACGTTTACTAACCTCACAAAGGAACAAAGAACAAGACTGGAAAGAAGTCCCCAATGGTAACTATACTTTCCAAATACCATACGTACTTATTTAAAACTAGGTTTACCAGTTACTGTATGGCGTCAACAAGATGCATTTTAATTAAATCTTTACTACTAATTTTTCTAAAAAATACTTTATCATTTATATTAACTACAAAATATTTTTTGTTGTATTTTACTAGAATCGTATCATCTGTTTTAAATTTAATAAATAATCCTCTCATATGTATTTTTAAATTATAAAACTTGTTATAGTCAACATAACAAATCCAACAAGTAGGTGTGTCTTTTGTGAGTTCGATATATTCGAAATTATTTTGTATAAAATTAGTCACATCTTCTTTATTTTTTTTATTAATGTCATATTTTAAAAAGTCAGAATAAATTAAATCTATTACTTTAGTATTTGTTTCAAGTACCTGATTAAGACCCTTTGTATTTTTTTTTAAAGAAATTTCATTCAAAATTTTTTCTATTTCTTCATCAGTATCCATTTATATATTTAAACAAATATTTATAAGTAAATATATATGGAACCTCTAATTATTGAGATGTTTAATGAACTTGGTTATATTATTAAAACAGAACAGGATTTATTTGGTCTGAGTATACCAGTAGAGAAATTGAAAGATCCTGAACTAATTAAAAAATTTTATTCAATTATACCAAAGGTAAAATCAAAATACAAATCAACCTCACTAACTTGTTTACATAAAAATGGAGTTAGTAAACAGAAATTCCCAGCTATAAATTTTATTAGACAAATACTAAAATGTAATGATTATCAATTTAATGGATACTATGTTTGTAATGGATACAATAAAACGAATGGCGCTAAAATACTCAGTCGTTTTTATAATATTAAACGGTTTGAAATAGAAAATGAAGATTAGTTTTCATTTTTAAATTTTTCAAATAATATATCTTTTATTTTATTTTCTTTTCTAAATAAAGCTAAATCTTTAACAAATACACTTGTTTCATCATCTACTCTAATAGACCAAATATAGAGTAGTTGTGTATCCTTAAGAATAAAAATGTTAGGTTCTATGAATTTTATAATAAATCCACTATTATAAATTTTATTCTCTAAATTATACGATATAAGTGTGTTGGTTTTTAATCGAACAAAATCTTCTGGAAAGATTTTATAATACATTTTAAAATTATTTAGATCACCGTTTTTAAACTCTGGTTCTTTTTCTATATAATTATTATAAATAACATTGTCTATAATAATTTGCTTATCCATAAAATAATAAAGGTTTTTTTCTTTAATTATATTAAAGAAATAGATTATATCAGTTATATGGATGATTTAAATAAAGAAGAATTTAGCAATAATGTAAAACAATATCTTGGTCTTGAGGAAGAAATTACGAAGTTAAGTGTAGCAATTAGAGAAAGAAAGAAAAAACTAAAGGCTCTGTCTGAGATGTTAATAAAAAATATGGAGAAAAATGATATTCAACATATTAATATTAAAAATGGTGCTCTGGTTTATAAAAATACACCTGCATTTAAGGGTATAAATAAAAAGACATTACTAAATGGTCTAAGTATATATTTTAAAAAGGATGAAACTAAAGTATCTGATGCACATAAAACAATTTATGAAAACAGAGAAAAATATAATAAAGTTTCCTTAAAATTAAAAAAATTCTAGTTATGTTTCTTACAAAAATAAGTTTCTTTAATGTGTTTATTATTACATTGGTTTCCTTTATTTATTCCAGTTTTTAAAATAGAAAAACATTTGATTGGGTTCATGTATAATTTTAATTTTTCAACATCTCTATTTTGACTCGCTTTAATAAAGTCTGGATATTCTTTATGTATCCATTTAACAGGTATAGTGTTGGGTTCTAATTCAAGAAATCCTCCGTGTTGTCTACAATATGGACATTTCTTTTGTGGAATATTTGAATTTGTATTATGAGTCTCTACTATATATGAAGTATAAATACATTTAATATGAAATTTATGACCACATAATAACGTTGAAATCGTTCCATCTAACTCTTCACAACATATTGGACATATTTCTTTATTTGATTCATCGGACATATTTATTTAGTAAATAAATAAATTTAAATACTTTTAAACAATTACTATATATGGTACAGGTTCAATATAAACCGTACAAATTTTTAGTAAAGAATATTGTTCTAAAAAAGGGAATTTTTATAAATAATATTGAATACTATTCAATCAAATATAAAACAAATAATGAATATAATAATTGGGTGGTACAGACCCCTTTACTATTTATACCATTTAATATGACCAGGTATGAAGGTAATAATAATTATTTAGATCTTTCTTTCCTATCTCACGAACATGATAAAGATATAAATACATTTTTAAAATTTGTTATAAAGATAAATAAAATTTTTAAGAATAACAAGAAATTTAAACGTTATAAATTTAAAAATAGTTTAAAGGAAGATAACACTTCATTTTTTCCAGAAAGATTAAGAGTAAATTATAACAGAAATAATAATGTATTGATTTTTAATGAAGAAAATAAAAAAATAGATATAACAGAATTAAAAGCTAAAATATATGGTAAATTTTTGATACAAATTTCTAATATTTGGATTAACAAAACAAAAAAGGAATATGGTATAATATGGAATATATCACAGATGAAATTATCGACTAATCTTATTTATTCACCAAATGAATTTGCATTCATAGAAGATGAAGATGAAAAGAAAGAAGATATTTCCGGTGATAATCCGAAATATAAACACTATTTTTTTATGAAAAAAATTGGATTGGATATTAATACTATAAAACATAAATTAAAAAAAGACAACTTAGATCCTGAAATTGCATATATCATATTTGAAAATAAAAAACATAAAACAGAACCCATTTATAATACTATAAAAAAACCAGATATAGTTCGACCTAATTTTCTTAGTATGATAGGTAGTGATATAAAACTTAAAAAAATTAAAATAGTAAAGAAAAAAACACAATCCCCTAAAAATAGTCTCGTTCCATCACAAGAAGATATCCAGAGTGCTTTAAGTAAGTTACGTAAAACATAATAATACTTATAATAAAATATATTATGTTATATAATATGAACGATAAAGAATGTTCTATTTGTCTTGAAACATTTACAGAACATAGTTTACTACATATCCCAGAGAAAAGGGGGTGTTTTAATTTTAAAAATAAAGAATCGCCAAAAATAGTTAAACTCCCGTGTGGTCATCATTTTCATTATGAATGTATAATAGAGGTTAAAAATAGGAAGTGTCCTCTCTGTAGACAACACATTATTTTCAGTAATTTATGTAAGGAAGACCATATAAATGGTTCATTCTATTTACCATTTTATAAGAAAGATGGAACTTGTAGATATTGTAAAAAATTTTCATTTAACTCTACACTACTTAAAACGATAGAATAATTATTTTTGTGGTTCTATTTCTTGTAATTTATATGATGCCACCGAACCTAAAAGCATACCAGACATACTTATAACCGTTCCTGTTTTTAACCCTAATAAAAATCCAAACGGAGACATAAAAACACAACCAATTATACCCCCTATTATTACACCTTTATATGAAATATTATAATTATTTGCACATATTAAATTATTAAGTCCATAATTTGTATTATATTCTATTTTATACATATTTGTTTCTATATTATCTATTTTTTCATTCTGATATTCTATATATTCTAATAAGTTTTTCTGTGCATGATTTATATTATCTATATCATCCTGGTAATATAGTTCTAGTTTATCTTTACTATTATTATCTAATAAAAGTTTTGTCATATATATTATTGTTCTTTTAAAATTTTAAATTGTGAATCATTTTCAATAACAAGAATCTGTACCTTTCTATTCGTATTCTTATCCATACCAAATGCCTTGGACATACCAACATCTACTCTCCATAATTTATTTTTACAGGCTGAATTCAATCCTTTATTATACATAAATTGTGGTGAATGACCAACAACCATACCCTTTATTTCAGTTTTAGCATCTCTTTTATTTTTAAGATTTAAAATATTAAGAGTATTATTAAAATTTTGTTCAGATAAAGAGTTCCATTCATCTATATCACTAAATGTCCTTGACCAAAATGGTGAATAAGAATCGTTATCATTATGATATAGTTTATTAACATGTTCCATTAATAGTGTAGACTTATTTCCCATTAACCACTTATGTATTATACCATTAATTTGGTCTAAAGTATAGTCATTCGCCACTTCTGGTGTCATTCCTCCGTGAACAAATACCCAACTACCAACTTGTAATATAGAATATCTAGATTGAGCTAATTTTTTAGAAAGACTACCACCCGGTGAAAATACCCGTTTACGTGTATTATATCCATATGGATATGGACTCTTTGTTTCTTGTTCTTTAAAAAATGTACCAAATTCTCTGAATTCTTTTGGACTAACATATCTAAAATCTCCATCAACATTCATTAATTCATGATTACCCAGTATACTAAATAATGCACCTCCCTGTTTTATTGCCTGTTCATGAAGTTTTTCAAAAAGAAAAATAATTTTTAGATCAGAACCTTCATCTTGATTTAACTGATTATCATTCTCCTGACATAGATCATTTACAAGTTTACTTGGTCTTACTCTATCTATTTGGTCACCTAATTGGACAACAATTGTAGAACCTCCTGTCCATTTTATATTAGAAATATTTGTCGTATTATTGGGTGTATTCAAACTAATAACATTCGCCAATTTTAATGATTTTATAGCAACTGAAAGATCGCCGTGTATATCCCCGATTGCTACTAGTTTTTTTGTTTTTGGATAAATACATTTTTTAATATTTACTTTATTTGTGCTATTTATTATTTCAGTTTTAGTATCTTGTGTATCAGTAGTCACTACTGTTTTACCATTACCTGCAAGATATTTTATTAGAATATTTTTTAAGTCATCATTTTTTATATATTTACCTTTAGGTAATTCTATATTCAATTCCTTAACGGCAGTTAACAATTTTTCTCGATATGTTTTTGTCATAATTTATTATACTATTATAAATATATTATCAGAATCTATCGCAATATATTACTCTGTAACATACGATCATGAATTTTACTATAATTAGAAAAATGTTTTTCATCATTCCTCTTTAGATTTATCTGTCTATCTTCATCTTGTTTCTTTTTATATTGTTTATATACTTCTAATTCCTCTAATTCATTCTGAGAAAGTTTTACTATATTTTCTCTTTTATGTTTTAGTTCATCAACAGAATTATATTTTTCTAACCTAGTATTAATTCCTCCGATTCTACTAGTAGTATGTGCCTCTTTAAAATCACTATATGAATTAGTAGTATAATTTTTTTGTGTTATACCTAATTCTTGTGGTTGTATAGAACTCGATGAAAACAATCCTTCAGGTATTTTATATTCAACTATATCTTTTGGATGTTCTATTTCTTTTTCGAATGTGCTATTAAATGAATTCGAATTAAAATTACCAGATAGTTTACTATTTTTTTTTATATCTTTATCACTTAGTGAATTACTTTCAATCCATTTAGTGTAACCATCATCATCTTCTTCTACTTTATTCTCATTAAAAATTTTATTAAATAATTTAGGTTCAAAACGATTTAATTTTATATTCTGTTTGTTATCACTAGATTGTTTAGTTATATAATCTTGGGAAGCCATTTTTAATTCATTAAACTGTTTATCTTCTTCTTTTAATTTCAGATCTTCGATTAAAGCGTTATAAAATCTGGTAATCAACTGGAATTTATCATTGTTACCATTAGGTCTATCTGGGTGATATCTCATTGCAAGTTTTTTATAAGATAATTTAAGTTCTTGTTCTGTATATTTAGAATTATGTAAATTAAATATAATTAACATTTCCTTTACACTATATTCTCTTTTTTTTGGTACAACCGTTTCCTCTTTTGGAACTATATTTTCTAAAAATCTACTTACTAAATTAAAGGAATCATTCTCTATTTTATTTTTTAATTTAGAATGAGTATTCTTTATAGAATTAATAAATCCCAATTCTATATTTGTTATTTTTTCCTTTTTAACATGATTAAAAACTATATTTAATTCATCTTTATTTAGTTTATAAAGTTTTTTTATGACTGATATTTCATTATCATCTACAGATATTAAATTACCCATTTAATATAGACTATTATTATAATAAAAAAAAAATAACATACAAAACAATTAATAAGTCACACTATGACCACCGTTTTCATCGGAAGAAGTGTTATCTTCAGACAATAGTTTTTTAAGTTCTTCCGTCTCTTTCATTTTCGATGCCTCTTGTCCCCTGTTTTCTGTTTCATCAATAAAAACACTAATTTTATTATATAGAATACCCACTGATTCTAGTTCATTAACCTGAAATGCACCACGTCTATTACAAACAGTAATAATATTAACTAATCCCTTCAAATCTTCAACACTAATTTTGGACATTATATCTAATCTATTTTTTTTCTTTAAACAAAAATAATATCTTATTATATATTATTATGAAGTTGTCTAAAATGTCTAAAAGTGTTCTAAAATATGGGTTAATCTCGGTTGTTTGTGTTCTTGTTATTAAACTTATTATTGATCATTTTAATGATAGAAATACTAATAACGTACAGACTAAATTAGATAATGTTAATGCGAAAATTAATAAACTTAAATCCGAAAGAGCTAAAAATTCGGAATCTTCTAAACTCAATAAAATACAGAAAGAATTAAACAAAGCAGAACTAGAAAGGAATCATTTTTTACGTATACTACATGCTAAAAATATTAGAAATAATAACTACAGGAATAACCGTTATAATAAATTAGAAAACAGACTTGCTGCAAGAATTAGAAATAATGACAGAAAGAAACTTAATAAACTCTCTAATAAAATTAATAAACTAATGGAGGAAGATGAAGATGAAGATGAAGATGACCCCACTGAACCTCTTTATGACCCGGCTGAACTCCCTTCCGACACGAGCGCAGACCCCACCGCTAATGGGGTACCCTCTAATGGGGAACACACTAATGTTGTTGCTAAGACAACACCATACCCTATTGAAGATACTCCCTCTAATGATGTTGCTACGGACCCACCACCACTCCCTATTATAAAGGTTGATGGTGCTGCCTCTAAGAATGCTCCTGCTACTACGGAACCCTCGGCGTCTAGTTTTGTTAACTATAGAAAAAATGAGGTTGAACCATTTGGTGTTGATTCTATGAATACCTTTATGGATTATTCTTATTTCTAAATTTAATTATAAATTATTATTACTATTATTATTATTATAAAAATTGATTACACAATTTTTATTATTATTTCAACACGATGTCATATATTGTTGCATATTCAGATTTGCCTAAAGAAAAAAAAAGATACACTATAGAATTTGACAAAAAGGAGTGTTATACTGGTAGTACGGTTTCTATCACAGATACGGGGGGTCAGATTGTAACCCCAGTTAGGTTTGTAACTTTTGAAAGACTATTTTGGAGGTGGGTTATGTTTAATGGGTTTAATTTTGAGAAGTCTAAAGAAGGATAAAAGTTAAAGGATAATTGGTTTAGAACATGGAAACCACTAATAGCTGATTATATGGCTAAAAATAAACTAATGATAGTTGTAGATAATCAGCCAGGTCATTATGACTGGGATAAAGTGGCACCTGAAAATGTAAAAATTGTATTTACTCTTTGTCCTATAAAAAAAAGGAGATTAGAGAAGGAACATTTAGTGATGCTTATCATAGACACCGTTTCAGATATTTTCAGGGAAAAAAGGAAGGACACGATTATGAGGCCGAATGTCAGGATGAAATTTCACAGGAAACATTTGATAAATTCTGGGAGATAGGAATTACTAATATGAAAAATAAATTAAAGGAAGATAATAAAAAAATTGATGAATAAATTTTAATTAAAATATAATAAGATGGAAACTATTACATTTTACTGTAGGGGTGAACCACTAACAATTACAAAAAATGAAATAGAATCATTAACCGATGCAGATTGGTTTATTAGTCTTTTGATAAAATACAATGATGATGATGAAAAAACAGAATTATGTGAAGATATAGATATAGTAAAAAGTATAATAGAGACACTAAGATACAAAAAGATTGTAATGTATAAGAATATTTCGATTACCCATATGAAAATGTTGTGTGATAAATGGTGTTTACCAGAATGGGTAATACAAGATCTAGAAATTATAGAAAAAAAAACAATTGAAGTTATAGAAAATAAACCCACAGACGAAAAAATATATCTATGTCAAATTTGTAGAGTTGGGTTTAAAAAAAGTGAGAATTTTTCAAATTCTTGTAATAAACATAGCAATATTTGTAATACTAATGGATTATTTCATTGTTGTAACAAACAAGAACCTTGTGTAGTAGGATATCATTATTCTGCCTAAGCAAGAGATGACACCCATTCAGTTGCATTAATTTGATAGACTTCAGGAGAACAATTGTAAAGTTGCTCAAGAATAAAATCATAGTGTTGTAGAATAGATTCGTAATTAATGGTATCTGGACCAATACTATCAACCGTACTAAAGTATTCATATGAAGGATTGTGGAGATGCGAATTAATTTCATTCATAGAAGAAATAATCTGTTGGATTGCTTCGTATTTAGAATTAGCATTCTGAGAAATAGAATACATGTTCCAAGAATCTGGACGGAATTGAATACGGAACACATATTTCTGTAACTGGTCAGTTGAACTGTTCAGATATTGTTGATTATGAACTAGCGCCCAATAAAGATACCACCCTCCATCTTCAGTAGGCATATAAGCCGGAACATAAATATATTCAAACATGACGATTACATTATATGTGTTTTATTTTTTTAAGTTGTTTTTCTTTCTTGTTAAATTGGTAAAATTATTTAGTAAGTTAAAACTACCTTTAATTGCGGCATAGTCTTTGTTATTTTTAGTCATATAATAATTAGAATACGATAAAGCAAATAGTATAATAGATGCTATAATAGGTATAATAACTAGCCATATACTAATAGGCCACTCAACATCCCTAACATCATTTTTATCATATGCGATTTTAATATTTTGTCCTTTATAATACTGTTTATTACCATTATAACCTATATACGAATTATAGACTTTATCGAGTTTGTATCTAATATTTAGACTACACGTATATAAAAGATGTGGTAGTTTGTTATTACTCATTTGATTATCTGAGAATTTATTTTTATGGCAATCTGGTTCTAATATTTTTGCAACAGCAACATTAGTTGTCATTTTTTTATATAAATTATAGACACCCCATACAAGAAGAATACTAGATATTAAAAATGTTAACATCAATCCAGTCGTAGCTTTGAATCTACCATAAGCAGCGGTCGAATTATAAGCAATTTTCCCTACCTTTTCCATATAATATATATTTAGATTTAAATAAATGTATAGTGGTCTATAGAATGTCTAGCAATATCCATATCCAACACTATTATAAACTTAAATATGGATGTAATCCTTATCAAAAAGAGGCAAATGTGTTTTCAACTAATAAAGAAGAATTCCCTTTTATTATTTTAAATGGAAACCCTGGTTATATTAATATTCTAGATGCTGTAAATAGTTGGTATTTAGTAAATGAAATAAAATACTCTATTAACAAAATAGCAGCGGCTTCTTTTAAACATGTTAGTCCAGCGGGTGTTTCAATTGGTGAGGATGATTATGAGGCTTATAAAAATGCTAGAGAATGTGATCCTAAATCATCTTTTGGTGATTTTGTTGCTATAAACACAAATGTTACTGTTAAATTGGCGGAATATATTCAGTCAAAGGTATGTGATGGTATAATCGCCCCCTCGTTTGATACAGAAGCGTTTAATATTCTAAAAAAGAAAAAGAAGAATAGTTTTATTATTCTAAAGGGGTCTCCTATTAATTTAGAAAATCAGACATATACAGAATATAAAATGATTAAGAATGTTGCAATTTCTCAATCAAATAATGACTATATTTTTAGTAAACACGATTTACAAAAGATAGTTTCTAACAATAAAAATATTAATGATACTATTATTAATGATCTTATTATATCGAATATTACACTAAAGTACACACAATCTAATTCAGTGTGTATAGCATATAAAGGTAGAACTATTGGAATCGGTGCAGGACAACAGAGTCGAATTGATTGTGTTAAATTAGCAAGAAGGAAAGCTGAAATTTATCTTCTAAGAAATAACAAATCTATTACAGATAATTTAGTTTTTAAAGAAGGCACTAAATACCAAAATAAAATTAATGCTACAATTCAATATATAGAAAATGATATGTCTAAACATGAAACACAGTTATGGTTAGAGAATTTTAAAGAAAACCCAAAAGAATTAAAAATAGATAAACTAGAATATTTTAAGACAATAGAAGGGATATCTATATCTTCTGATGGGTTTTTCCCATTTAGAGATTCTATTGATAATGCTTCATTAATTAATACACAATACATCTCACAACCAGGTGGCAGTGTTGCTGACGAAGGGGTTATAGAAGCCGCAAATAATTATAATAATGTTATGTTTTTTACTGGTATACGCATGTTTCATCATTAGGGGGTAATATAGTACTCCTTTCTCTTTCTAAACCTACTAATTCCATTCTGAATTTATTTATAAGGCAATTCATATCATTTAATGGGATCTTTTTATCAGGTGAAGTCAATTTATTAAATACATGGTTCTTCGTATTTATTTGTGCACGGAGTTGTAATAGTAAATACCTAGCAATTTTATCATTAAGTTCATCTATTTTTTTATTCAAAACCAGAAGCCTTTTTTCTTCGGTTTTACCTTTAGAACTGAACGATTTTTTAATACTTTTCGCACTACGCTTCAATGAATTAAATCCCTTTTTTGTTTTTTTACTAATAGATTTACTTGTGTTTTTAACTTTTCTACCAAATAAACGAAATCCTTTCTTTGTTTTTCTAGTAATAGCATTACGTGTATTTTTTAAACGACTACGACTTGGAACCTTCGGAACCAGTTCACCATTTATCATGACATAAGGTTTTTGTAAGTTATTGTTAAATGTTTCACGTCTATTTCTAGGCCGACGTGTTTTGGTTCTGTTTCTGTTTCTGTTTCTGTTTCTGGTTCTGTTAATGTTATTATTTTTAGAAGAATGGGTTAATATATGAGTTGCATTGGGGTAGAGTGACATGTTATTCTGATATGGTGAAGTTTGTACCTGTAAAGAATTCTCAAGCCGGTTAAAAAAATTCGTATTGTTCCGGGGGTTTCTATTAGTATTCTTCTGTTGAATTCTGGGACCGGCCATCGCTATTATGTTATTAACAGCATGATTATTAACAGCATGATTATTATTGAAGAGATTCGGTTTTTTACTATTTATACTAGAAAGATTTAAATTATTATTATTTGTATTTGGGGTTGTTTTTGTATTTAATGGATATACTGATTCTACACCAGGTCGTATTAATGGTAATGGATTTGGAGTAAAAGTCTTATTATTTTTTCCATTGTTATTTGGATTCTTTGGATTCTTTGGAATGTTTCTAAGATTTTTTAATCTTTGTTCTATATTATAATTTTCCGCTTTAGCCTTGCCATCAGCCTTAGCTTTAGCTAGAACCTTATTAAAATCTGGATTATTATTATTATTATTTAATAGTTTTTGTTGCTCTTTGTTAGATAAACGCAGGTTCTTGTTCTTGTTCTTTCTACTATTATAGGTGCTTACATTTTTATTCTTTTTCTTATTATTTTTTGCTGGAGACGAATTGGGGTTAGGTACAAAGTTATTTTCAGAGTTGAGTCCAAAAAACACTCTATTTGCTTTATTCTGGTTCTGTTGCCGTTTTCTTTCTTTTTGTTGCTCCAGAATATATCGATGGTGGAGTTTAGCCTTGCCATCAGCCTTAGCTTTAGCTAGAACCTTATTAAAATCTGGATTATTATTATTATTATTTAATAGAGACATTTATATATTAAGACAATATATTAATATGGCGTATATTTCTAAAAAATATTATAATTCAACAATTATATGTTAAAAATATTCAATTATTTCGCAAAAGAGGAAAAAACGGAAATTATTCAAAAGGATACATTCAAAAAGCCTGACGGTTACAAAAACACTAATGCAACAACGTACAATAAATAGTAGATTTATATATCTAATTACTTTATAATTTTTATTTTAAACTTTATTAACACTAGTTGTTAATTTAGAGAAGGTTGCTAAGCTTCATCGCGCGAATAAGGCGTGTCAAACCAATGCCACCACCACTACGCTCGAAGAAATCAAACGAGAGGAACTCATCAAGTTCCTTTTCAACGCGCTCCTTAGTAAAATTACTAAATAGGATATTGGCATAACCGCCATCGCTAATGTTATAGAACTGGTCCCTCATCTCTTTAGCGCTGGTAGAACGCTCGGCGGAACCAATCGTCTCCATACCATGAAGGATAACATCAACCTTGTTCGCAAGACCCTTACGAGTAGGCGACTGGCGCATATTCCAGAAAGGCGAAGTCTTGTTCGGGAACATCTCGATGAAGTACACCGGACCGTGCTCCTTACAGAGAAGGTCTTCATGTTCGTTCTCGAGCTCGTCAACCCCATAATGCTTTGAAATATTATCATAGTCATCACCAGGGAAACTCTCCTTGGCACCAAACCCAAGGTGTTCAAGGAGTTCACGCTCCATCTCTAGGAGTTTGTCGAGACCACCCTTGATTTCAAACTCAAACATAGGGAAGATTTTCTCGTGACGACCAGGAACCGGGTTAGGTTCATTGCGGAAACTAGTTCCAACACTAAAGAAACCTTCAGCTTCCGGGTTCCTCAATAGTTCGTACTCTAGCCACATTTGACCCGTCTGGGGGAGGGGCCAGACCTGTCCACCATATGTAAATGTTGCGATAGTCTCAGGATCCTCACACGCAGCAAGAATACTCAATCGACTCTGAGTATGCACCTCATTGTAGTTTTTCTTTAGAAAGAAATCGCGTAGTTTTTGAACAACCTTAGAGTAGTCGCACGGGTCAACATGGGGATGGCTAGCCATTACTAATAACATATAAAACCTCTTTAAATAAAAATTGAAAATTATTTTTTATATACAAATAAACAACAAAATGAGTGGCATCAAAGAACGAGCGTGTTGTCTGGTATGTGTAAGTGTTATGGTTTGTATTTTATTCATTACTATGGGTAGTATTATGATGTATGATAGATACACTCCAATAGATTACAAATTAGAAAATTGTAATGTAACTAATATAGACTACCCAACCAATGTTTCTGACGATGATCTATGGGGTGATTGTTATTGTGGTAAAAAGTGTATGTCGCGATCCCCTATAATTAGTATTTATGTAACTATAATTGAGAATGGAACTGAATATATCCTCAATCAAAATAATAAACAAAAAGGGTTCTACACATTTTTCAATAGTTCATGTAGTCTAAAAACAGATACAAATACTTCACTATATAATGCAAAACAATATTATAAAAAATATAATAACCAAACTATAAATTGTTATTTCGACCAATATCCCTTCCTTGAAATATATAATCGATATGATATTTATGACCTGTATGTATTTATCGTAGCTATTAGTGTTCTATCTTGTATCGGGATTTGTTGTTTGATAAAATTATGTTGTTAAATTACTTCTTCTTGAAAAAGTGAGTCATTTTAGTAACCTTCTTCCTCTGGTTTTCAATGTCCCTTAGTATATCTCCAAAAATAATCTCTGATGTATCTTCCATTTTCATATCTATTATTTTTTGATTTGCCTTTTCTTCTGTTTTTGAACGCAGTAGAAATTTATACTTATTCTCATAATAACCAGGTTCCTTCTTAAACTCTGCCATCTGCTCAATGATAAGAGAATAGATTTGACACACCGGTTTCAGAATCTGATTCGTAATATAGAATTTATAATCTGGTGTAAGTTTATTTTCTTTTATGTAATCTGGATTTTCTATACGGTCTCCCTGCAAAATAACAAGACCCTTCTTCTCTTTCTTTTCGATATAAACAAACGGTATCCTATCATTTACCATTGGTTTATTACCAGGATCACGTTTACCAATACGTTCCGCCAACACCTTATGAGCAATCTGATCTGGATTCTTATAGGTACCCTTTAGTGTTTTTGTAATAACCAACATATTCATAGGAAACACTCCATTAATCATATTCATAATATCTTTCCTTAGGTCTGTAATCGACTTCGGGATATCTTTATTAATCATAATATTCTTTACAACACCACTATACACATGTTTTACAATATTAGCATTATCTCGTCTTTTTAAAACAATACCCATACTAGTTTCTTTATAATTATCAATATCAAATTCATATTTATGACCAATATACCTTTTCTTAGAGAACAGGATAAACGGCCAGAATGTCTTTTCATATTCCAGTTTATGTGGTTTTTCTAGGAAATTCTGAACATACTTCTCTGCTTCTACACCCAATTCAATTGCCCTTTTAAGACCTTCCTTTCCCTTTAGTAGATTCCCATTCTCATCCTTAGGTTTAAAGTTAATGAAAACACTATCGGTATCTCCATAGAGTGCCTCCGCACCTTCAAATTTATTCTCGATTTTATCTCTCGCCATATAGAGAAGTTTCCTACCAGTTGCTGTTACTGATGCCGCCAAGTCTAGCATAAAGATAGGAGAGGTTTCTGCACCTAGCTGTCCATAAAGACTATTACATGTTAGTTTGATAGCCAACTGTTCACCATCATAAATTTCTTTAAGAATAGGGTCTGATTCTGTATTCATTTTCTTTTTCATCTTCTTCCTTTCAGCAAGAAGATTTGCTTCAATCATACCAAGAATAGATTTTTTACCATCTGGAAATTGGATATAACGACAAGTCTTTTCTCCCGTTTTAACTTTACCTTTACTACGAATACTAGGATCTACCCATTTATAGGTCGAATAACTAATATCTTTATATGTCAACCCCAAAGATTCAATAAACTTCTTACCTTCCTCGCCTAGATATTTTTTATCAAGACAAATAGAATCGTGTGAAATATTTTCACTAATAATACACGATGGATATAGTGATGCAAAATCAAGAACAACAGAATACACATCAAGATAAATTCCTTTCATCGGATTTAGAACACCAGCACCTTCAAACCCCTCATTAGTTCTTGTCATACCTTCTTCTTGAGAATATGTAAATTTAGAATTATATTTTACTTTATCATCCCTTTTACATTTTACAACGGGCATAATAAATCTATCTTTCCTACATTCCTTACTCACAAGACTAAAGATTTTAATACCTTGACCCCTTAGGAAGATAAAGGACAAGGGCACACTACAAACATTAGCCATAGCAATATTATTCGTAATTAGTTTTAGTTTATTAATGATATGAATACACAAAGCACAATCCTGAATACAATATGTAGCAATTACTTTTCTATCATAATCAGAACCCTTCTGAAAGTTAAAGATATCATTCACAGATACATCATCTTTCGCTAATGTCCATGCCGTAATAGATTCATCTATATTCTCATCTACCTCTATTTCATTCGTATCATAGTTAATATTTGTAATTTTTAATTTCTTGCCATCTTTGTATTTATCTTTATCTACATTAAATGTAATAAAGTTTCCTTTGTTTAGCGAAAGAATACCCTTAATAATAATTTTATTATCAGAATAACTCACTACTTTATTATTAATAAAGTTTTCAGCTACATAATCTAGTTTATAGGATGGAAGATTATGGTCCCGTTGAATAATTTTTAGAAGATCCATCTGAACCCTACCATCCATATCAATATACCGTAGTGTATTATCACCAAGTGCAGAAGAGGATAGTGATTTACATACAAGAGGACAAACCTTATCGATTTCTCTAGACATTTTACAGAAATCGTCGATACATTCAAGTTCATCTGCTCGTTCAATCATATAGGTATAGTCAAACCCGAAAATATTATAACCAGTGATAATATCTGGATCTAATTCACGAATAAATTCACTCCATCTCAATAGCATTTCTTCTTCATTATCAAACGATTCTACAATACATCCATCTATTTCCTCACAACCATTTAAAGTAAGGATATGTTTAAGATAACAATCAGTTTCACCATATTTTTGAACAGTAGTACCAATCTGAATCACTTTATCTCCCTCTACATCTGGTAGGATCTGAGACATGTAGTTATCAAACCGTTTAACCATAACCTCCTTAGAAGTATCTAGTTCTGGAAAATATTTATTTAATGTAATCGATATCTGGTCTATAAGTAGATAGATAATATTCAAATCATGTTTATTATATTTCTCGGTTCTTTCCACCTTTGTCAAATTCAGAAATGTTGCAAATTCTGAAATAATATCATCCAATCTCTCTTCATTATCGGAAGAATTAATATACTTATTATATAGTTTAATAACTTGGACTGAAGCCTTCTTAATATAGGATAGTGGTGGTTTCTTATTTTGTTTAGTGTAAATAGTAGTAATATCAAAATTGGTCTTCTCTTCTGGATTTGAAATATCACAGAACGCGTCTTCTATCAATTCCTGAATATGTTTTTCATCATTTTTAAACATCAATAGAATGTCATTTGCCAATATATCATAGGTTTCTTTCCGATTATATAACTCTAACAATTTGGATGATGCTATTTTCAATTTCATTTCTGATGGTTTCGTATTATTTTTTGAATAAATACGACTAATAGTCCTATCAATATCTTTTACTTTATCCGAAAATGCTTCTTTAATATAGTTATAAATATGTGTATTAATATCAATCTTTTTCTTTTTCTTATTGATATTATAAAGTATTTCTCTACACAATTTAGTATACGTTTTTTTAGGTAGAGGGAAATCACCGTGACTACTATCACATTCGATATCAAAGGAAGCGATTTTGAAAGGTGCAAATGTAGATTTCTCAATCGGAATAATATTCTTCCAATTTATATCATATTCAGCATTTGTGCTATATTTCCTTTTTCCGAATGATTTGACTATATCTGATTTTTTAAATGAAATCCAGGTTGCTGGTTTAATATTTTTAAAATGAATAAATCTAAGTAGAGGAGGAATATTCGTTTCATATAGTTTATAAATTTTTTTAGGAAATCCAGGAACTTTCAACTCCTTTTCCAGTATTTTAGAACAACAAGTAAAACATTTTAGACTCTTAAACAGAATACGGATAAATGGATATTCGTTACCATTATCAAATCCATAGAAATGTTTCCTCTTAACAATATCATAACTATCATCAATATCATTTTTACAGTAAAATGGAAGTTTGTTTTTAATCGTTTTTACAAACATATCCAGTTTCTCTCTTGAAATATACGAATCTAGTCCGATATAGAAATGAGGGGGGAAATCTCTTACGTTGATAGCAACCGAATTACCTTCTTCATCTACACCAAATCCCTGTATAATAAATTTAGAACCTATCATTTTCTTTTTAATTTCTCCATCCCTTTTATATTCACTAAACTGTGTTTCATCATAGTATTTCCAGTCAAGCATCTGAAGTTCAATCGTGTCGGTCATGATGATGGGGGAAGTGTTACTTATATATATCTGATTAATTTTCTTCAAATTTTATTTTAATTAAATTATTATACTATACTAATATATAATGCAAGATTTTGTCTCTTTTTTTCTACTATTAATAGTTATTACTGTATTTTACGTACACCTTGAAAACAAATCTTTAGATGTTGTTTATATTAACGTAAAAGGTAGGAACTATTTAGTAAGAAACCTACCAGATAAAGAAGAGGCCGCAAATTTAATGGATGTTCTAAATAGTAAATTTAAAGAATTAATTGCTATTTGTGTAAAAAACGCAGAATCAGACGACTCTGGTTATACCGAACAAACTAAAATAGACATTAAACGCCTAAATAGTAATTATAATGAAAATAATATATCAGAAAGTAGTCCTGGTAATAAACATACATCCTATTCTATTAATAAAGGTGAAAAAATTGTATTCTGTCTAAGATCCAAAGATGGGTTAAATACTTTGGTAGATATAAATACAATCGCCTTTGTTGGTATTCATGAACTTGCACATCTTATGACAGAATCAATCGGTCACAATCAAGAATTCTGGGACAATATGATATTTCTATTAAAAGTAGCCATTGATAATAATATTTATACTAAACAAGATTTTAGTAATAACCCAATCGAATACTGTGGTACAATGATTACAGGCACCCCTCTTATAGACTAGACATAATTATTTATTACTGATAGTAATGATATTACTAAATCAAATATTAATAAATTTATATATAGTTTTTTAGTCGTTATAAATAATACCACAAATAAAAGATAAATCAAACTATGGAATAGTCTTAAATTATTCCACCATACCTTTCCACCAAAAAATCCATATTCTAATTTAGAAAACAGAAATGTTTTTAAAAAGGAGAGTCCTATTCCCAAATAGAATAGAACTATAATTATAGACAGTTTAGGTATTTTTTTTAAAATAATTATTGGTATACTTCTAGCAAAAAGACAACCAAATATAAACAACATTATTCTTTTATTTTTATCTAATTTTATTCTTGATGACATACAATAGTATTTTATAATTTATTTATAATATGTTAATATATTAGATATGTCTGATAAAAACAAAATATTTACAGTTGAAAATACAATTACAAAAAAAAAATATATTTTTGTTGGTTCATTTTCTGAAATAGATGTATTAGTAAATCGCATTAATAATGGTGGTGTTTCTGAATTAAATAAGTTTACTATTAATGAAAAGGAGTTACTTGAACAATATTATATAGATACTAAAAAAATAACAAAAGATACTGTTCTGGTTAAAGCTTTAATCAATTTGAACGATACTATTGATATTATTAAAAAGAAAATTCTAATTTATTGTGATAATTATATACCAAAACACCAACACCTATGGGTAAATAAAAAAAAGATTTCTGAATATGAATCAATTAAATTAAAAAAACAATATAATTTTAGAGAACTATGTAGCAACAAAACCTTCACCTGCAAAGATAATACTATTACTGGTTATAATGATATATTAGGTATTCAGTATAATGTCGATAATACTAAACATATTTTGGAATGTGATCTTTCACAACCTATAAGAGACCCTGATATACTAAGTACATTTAAGGATTGTTCACACCATTTATTACAACACTATAATACGATTAACAACAATACGATTTATTTAACCGATTATAATGAACTAAAAGATGTCGTAACTCCAAATTTTGAATATATTGAACAAATATATTTCCCATTTATCAAAAAAGACCCAACAACATCTGAAAATTATAAGACAATAATTAAAGATTTGGTAAAAATCGAAAACAAACTACAGGATATGGAAGAATTAAATGAGAATAAATCTACAATATACAAAAATGTTGTATTTTCTGGAAAACAGATAGATATAGATATTTATAATATTTTTAATAATATAGTTCTTGATGATGTAGTAACTTTCTGCAAATATAAATCTAGAAATACTTCCGAATTATATAAACTATATAAAAATGAAATTACTCCCAAGATAGTAAATAGTGGGTTTAAAGAACCTAAAAACTATTTTGTTAAATATGATCCAGAATTATATAGCTACCCAATTGAAAGGAGTTTACTAGAAAAATGGACACATAGCGAACTATCTAATAAAGAAAAAATTAATAAAAAATTAGAACTAGACGCAAAGAACCATGAATATCTAATTCTTAAAATAAAATACAATGAGGAATACTATGATATACAACTTTTTAAGGATAAAATCGTTGTTAGGTATCTAGATAAAGAAATTAACTTTAAACAAATAGTAAAACTATTAAAATTCTCAAATAAAATAATACAACGTTTTGTAAAACATATAACTATTAAACTAGATGACCTTTTAACAACAGATTTTATAGAAAATATGAATGATAATAAACTTTCATTTCTTAAATTAAATAATAATATTACTAACTATACTAACTTTGTTTATAAAATAACACCAGAAGAGAAGGAACAAAATAAAATTTATATTAATTACAAGAAAGTAAATAACTTTACTTCATTTGAAAATATTCGGAGGTATTTCCTAAAAATAAAAAATGATAATAAGCTGGGTGTATCCAATTTTAGAAAGACATGGATTAATGAAACACAAAAACTATTTAATCTTTCAGAAACAGATTCACTACAGATGTTAACGATTATTAATGAAACAATGGATGCTGAAGAATTGAAAAAAAAACCATTAGATATTGATGTTAATATAGTAATTTCATTTGATAGAAAGGAAGAAATGTTTAATATAGATGCAAAAAATTGCGATAGTTTTTTAATAATAAAACAAATTAGAGAATTTATAAATTTTGTTTTTGAGGATTCTAAAAAATCTAAAATTAAAACTAACCCCAAAAAAGATGAATTTGTATTTGAAGTAAAAGAAAGTAAAATTGATGAAGAAGACGATGATGATGATGATGATGATTTTGCTGATTTAGAAGACAATGTTAATAATGTATCACTCAGTGATAATAATAGTGATAATGATGGAGAAAATGAAAACGATAATGTTGAAGACTATGATAATAGTGCTACAGATTTTGAACAGGTACAGTTAAAAAAGATGTCGATTCGGAACTATATGTCTGAAATGCGTAAAAGAGATAATAAACTTTTTAACTTTAAAAGCGATACCCTTAAAACCTATACTAAAAGTTGTGGTGCGGCTCCAATGAGACAACCAATTCTATTAACCAAAACCCAACTTAATAATTTTGAAAAAATAAATCCAGATGGTTTTAAACAATTAAAGTATATCGAATGGGGGTCTTCATCCAAAAATAAACATTTTGTTATATGTCCACGTATATGGTGTATTAGGGATAATATTGCTCTTACGGATGACCAATTTATAAAAAATAAGGGTAAATGTCCTTTTTGTGAAGGAGAAGTTATTGATGAAAAAGGGCAAATTGGTGGTAATAATACTATTATAATACGTCTAGGTGGTGATAATCTATATTGGCAGGATAAAAAAGAGCAGGTAAATAAATCATCAGAATGGTTAAAATACTTGGAAGGTACCGAATTAGAAGCTTATCCTGGATTATTAGCTTCTAAATTACATCCTAAAAATATGTGTATGCCATGTTGTTTCAAGAAGGAAGGAAGTTCTATAAAAAGATCCAAATGTGCTATTACTGATATCAATTATGCAATCGATAAAAACCTCGACCTTAAAACTCTAGTTATAGATGGAACTATAAAAGAAACGATGCTAACAAAAGAAAAAAAGGAAACAGGTTATATTAAACTAGAAGAAACCGGTTCTATTAAACTAGAAGAAAATGATACTATACTTCTTACAAATCAAAAAATGACCAAAGAAAATAACGTATATATTATTACAAAAGATGGTCCAGAAGTATATGATAAATTAACTAAATTAGAAGTGTTTATAAGACCTGGATTTATTATTAACATTACAAAGGGATTACATAAAGGTAAAAGTTATGAAACAACATTAAAAAAAGAAACCTATGTGTTTAAAGAAAATAAAGATATAGAATCTCGCATTGAAGATAAATATATACAAGGTGAAGATAAATTCCCACTTGATAAAGGTAAACTAGGAGCACTCTATAAAAGACTTAATATATTACTTAATGGTAACGAAAAATTAATAGATGACTCCAGACTAATTGATGGAACTTCTCAGTTTATAAGAAAAGGGGTAAAACAAAATATTAACACATCATTCTTATCAGCAATGGCTTCATTTAAAGGTGATAAAGATGATGACACACATGACCAAAAAAGAATAAAATCTAAATGGTCTGCGATAAGACTTGTTGAAGAAATAATTAAAAATCTAGGTCCAGTTGAATTTTTAGGATTAAATAATGGTGATCTACTTAATCTATTCTCATCTGATAAGTTCAATCTTGATGATACATTAGTAATAAAATGGTGTAAAGAATATCCAGAATTATTGGATTTTATTTTAAATAGTTCTCCATTAAGAAATGATATTAAAGATAAAATAGAATTAGTAAAAACCAAAAATTTATATAATAAACTAACAAATATTATCGGTGCATTTGAAAATTTTAAAAAATATTGTGGAGACATGAATATACCCAAAGACCCTATAATATTTAAAGACCTCCTATCAAGAAAACAAGATTGGTTTTCTTCTGAAAAAGGACTAAATATAATTATTTTTGAAAAGGTAATAAAAAACAAGGTAGAATACCTCTATACACATTGTCCTGTTTATGAAGATACATTCAAGGATGAGAATAAGATTTGTATTTTATATAAATATAATCAATACTATGAACCTATTATTATAGCAAAATCATCGAAGGATGTATTTGAACCAACATTCGTAACTGTATTTGACAAAAAGATAAATAATTATACCAATGGAATTTTATTAAATTACGTAAAACGATTATATTACTTTACTAAAAATAACTGTGATTGGAAATTAGACGATTCATTATACAAAACAGTTTATGACAAAATTAATTATAAAAAATTTAAACCAGTTTCATCTATAAAAGACAAAATTAAACATCATATAATTGATGAAAATTTCAAGGGTATTGGGGTTATGTTAGAAAATGATAGAATCGTGTTTACCAGAGCATATGGTATAGATAAAACCGAAGGTATTTCTAAAAAAAAGATATCAGAATTGAAACTTATAAAATATGGAAAACTTATAAAACTACTTGGTGGCGAGGCGAATTCATTAATTGTAAAAGATAATATAATTTTTGCCATAGGATTAACAGATGGAAGTTTCCATCCATTAGAAAGAGTAGAATATAATAAAGACGTACATAAATTACGTTTTATAGAATTCAATTATGAATTTGAACTTGATGCAAATAATTCAGATGAAAATAATTCAACCAAATTTATGTCATCCTATAAATCCGATGATGAAATGTATAATAACCTAAAAAGTGAATTAAAATTATTTTTCTCAGCAAAAACCAAAAAAATAGATACAATAAGAGATGATATTTATAATATTATTAGTCAAATAGATATTACTAAAAAAAGAAAGGGACTATTCAAAGTTATAACCTTTATAGTTAATAATATAACTATAAGTAAAAGTTCAATAAAAACCGTTAAAAATAATAATAGATTAACTAACAAAACAAAAAAATGTGGAGCAACAAAACATGCAACTCCTTCCCCTAATAAAAAGGGGGAAATAGAAATAAATGGAAAAAAAATAGAAATTAACTTCCCAAAATGTAATTTAGTATTAAAATCTGGATTAAAAAGAAGATATATCTCTAAATTAACAGAAGAAATCTTATTTTCATTATTAGAAAGAGAAGAAATACTAATGGGTAAATATTTATATAATGAAAATGGTACTAATGTATTAGTTGAAGGAGACAAATATATGAAATATGTAAACTCTATTTTTGATATAAAAAATATGTATCTTTCACAAAACACAACATTAAATATGTGGCCGATTACATTAGGTAACTCTAAGTTAATAGACCTTGATTTGATAAAAAAACCATTAACTAAAATAGAAGACATTAAATATACCCTTTCGGATGAAGAAATACAGGCTGCTAAAAACCAGAATGATGAATTTGAAGATAAAGTAGGAAAGATCAAAAATATTAAGGGCGAAGAAATAAAAGATAAAAATATAAAGGAAGGTAAATGTATTTTCCCATTCAGAGTAAAGGGTAATAGTTTTCTAAACACACAGTGTATATTACATAAGGATAAAGATAATGGATATATATGTGCGACCGAAGTAGATAATAATAATGTGATGACCAAATATGGGTTCTGTTATGATGGGAAATGTAACAGTGATATATTTGGATCTGATGTAGACACTATGGGAAAGAAACATAAAAATGTATACGGTATACCTACTAAACCGGGGTATTGTTGTTTCCCATATATTGATACAGATGGTACTAGTTATGATAAATATAAAGAAACAGATAAAGGTCTAATATGTGCAACAAGTGTTTATGATAAGGATATAAATAATGAAAATTTAAATGTTAAAAAAGGCCAGATTAAAACGGTTGGGTTCTATCCTTTCCCAGAAAATAAAAGAATGACTAAAACTGGTAATAAATGTATATTCCCATTTAAAAATAGGTCTAATACAGGAAAAGAGAAAATATTTAACAAATGTATAGTTCGAAAACCAAACGAAACAGTTAAACAAAATAGTTCTAAGAATAGGTTAGTTTGTCCAATAAAAACCAATAAAAAGTTAGGAACAAAACCTAAAATAGATTATGATATCTGTGTTGATCATGATATAGATGAAATCGATTATAGCAAATGGGAAAAAATTGATGGTGCATTACCTGGTAGAAAAAAAACAGACTTAATTTTAAAAGTTCCTGTAAAGAAACGAAATAAAGAAGAAAATGCAAATCCAACACTCCCACAACAAGTTGGAAAAAAATATAATACAGTTAAACAAGCTTTAGATGTTTGTTCTACTTCGAAACTTTGTAAAGGAGTAACCGAATCACATAAAGGGGGTATATACCTAAGTGTAGATAACAAACCTTTAACAAAGAATGAAAAAACGTATACATCATGGATAAAAAAGTAAATTAGGTAATAACAGAAATCATATTATCAATAGTTGTCCTATTCAAATGGGTGTTTTGTTTAATAAATTTAATTAGTAATTTTTCATCAAATTTACTGGAAATAACTTCATTAATAATTTCTGGTACTAAAAGGAATAATTCTTCAGCTCTTTTAAAAGATTTTTTTTGATAAGAATCAAATTTAAGTCTATTATTAATTAAATAGTTTATTTCATTCTTTTTTACCATTCTATAAATACTCTCAGATGGATATGGTATTTTTTTAAAATAATCACAACCCATAAATATACAGAAATGTATCCACATCAAACTACTTAATTTAAGTCGATTAATTATAAATTCTCTATCATAAATGATAACTTTATTAGAATAAACATTAAAAAATTTAATCAGTTTAGTGTCACTATTAACAATAATATCATTATCTTCAGATAAAACAAGGTCAATATATCTATATTTAATAAGAGTGTTAAATAGTAAATCCGATTCAGTTTCAGATTGTATATAATCTACACCACATAGTTTTAATAGTTCCTTCAATTTAATAATATCTTGATTATTAATTTTTACTATTTTTTTTTTAATATTTTCAATTTGTGTATTAATATGAATAGTATCAAATAAATTTTTGCATTTAGTTCTTTGTAATTCTAAATTTTTTATCATTAAAAATTGTCCTTCTCTTTTTTTTTTTCGCATTAATATTATATTTTTTTTTTCAATAGGAGGAATACCATCAAAGATATATATAGGAATTATTCCATTAAGTTTTAGACGATATATTTGTTTCAAAAATAATTCAATTAAATTATTATCATTATATTTATATTTATATAGATAAATACTTGTATCTATACCTACACGTTTATATCGTAGTTCAGATAAATCAGTTTTGTTTGTTATTTCAGGGATATGGTTTTTCAAAAATAAATTTAGTCCATTTATTCCCATACATTTATATAACTATTTTTTTTTTTAAAACTTACCACGGATTTTGATATTTAATACACGTTCTATTTTACCCATAAGATTATTATCAGGTATAATAGAACCATTTTCGTATAGAACAATTGTTTTTGCAGGTATATTTAATTTTCCAGCCAGATCTTTCTGTTTCATCCCTTTGTTACAGCGACCTTCTCTTATTAAATCTGATATTTTTTTAGTAACTTTATTGTGTGTAAAAGTCTCATGGTGTTCATCAAATTTATAATTATTACTTGGTTTAAGTTTTTTTATTATACTTCCATGTTCCTTTAGCGTCTTCTTTTTGTTTTCTTTAATCAGATTTTTATTTACAAGTAATGTATGTGTATTCCAAATATCATCCATTATATAAATATGATTTTTTTTTATAAATATTTATTATAATAATTTATAATATAGTATTATAATGATCTATTTTATAACTCTATATCTTTTATACTTGTTAGCAGATAAGTTATTAACAATAAATAAAAAGGATTCAGAAATTAGTAAAATGGTAAAAAATATGTGCAAACTCTGTTTTATAATGTTAATGATACTAAATTTATATGGGTTCTGTATTTCTAATATAATATATAGTTGTGTGTGTATTTATATTATATCCTATATACGGAATGATGAAATTAAAACTTTTTTGGATATGTTTAATATAAAACAACAGGAAAACTTCGTTCAGGATATAACACAAGATGGTAGTTTTAGTCGTATCCCTGGTAGATATAGAAGACCAGACCCTAACATTCAAAAATATAAACTAAATAATAATCAGAATCCAGAATTTATTTCAAAATCTACATTTATTCCTAAAAATAATGTATATGATGATGAAGAATTAAAATTAATTAAAAATAGTTTAGAAGAAAAAGAATGGTTATTAAAAGAAAATGAAACCTATAATATGTTTACAAAACAACCAGAAGTGGTAAAAGAACAAATTAAACAGGTTTATAAAGGTATATGCTATTACATTGATGGTTTTTTTAGTAAGTTTGGATTATAATATAGTAAACCTATATGTATCTTATTTTCGGGAAAGACCATTGCTGGTACTGTAAAAATTCAATTATGTTACTTGATAAAAAAAATATAAACTATATGTTTTATGATTCTGATTCAGAATTTTATAAACAATATATAAAAGATATACCAAGTGATTTTTATACAGTTCCAAGAATTATAAAAGAAACTCCAAAAAAACGGGATTTTATTGGTGGCTATGATTCATTAGTAATTCATCTAAAAAAAACGAAGAAGAAAACGAAGAAAAGGATTACTAAATTAAAGAAAAAGACGAATAAAAAAAAATATACTCGTAAATAGTATGAGTTATTGTTTGTCGGTAGTATTAGCTGTTTATGTTGTATACGTTTTAAATTATTTTAAAACCACCTATAGTATAGCACACCCTTTATCTTACTTTAAATATAGATATATGTTCCACCCTATTTATAATACCAAAACTAAAAAAAGTATGATATGTCAATTTGGTCATGATGCGTCATGGTTTATTGCATTATTTCTACTGGTTAGACTTTATGTAAGTCATAAAAAAATGGTATCAAATAAATTAATTAAACAATTTAGTAAGTTAGTTGCTTTATTGGTATTTACTATTTCACTTGTAAATCTAAATGCTGTGTTATATCTTATTCCATATTTTATTCATGAATTTTTATTTATTAAAAATATGATTTAAAATATTCTCTTATTATAAATGTTTCGTTTTTTCATATTACTTATTACTATTATACTAATCGGATTAGTATATATTAATAATAGGGAAGGTTTTGTTGGGAAATTAACTGGTTCAGGTTTAATTCTAGTTGATCTAAACACTCACAAAGACATTACTATCAAAGCAGAAGAATGTTCTATTAGTGACAATTTTGATACAAAAGAAATATGTATAGATAATGCATGTCTTTCTAAAGACGACCTTATTCGTTTAGATAAACTTCATATTAAAATAAAAGATTCTATTTGTATTGACCAGGAATGTATAAAAAAAAAGAAGTTACGTTATCTAAAACAACTATGGCCACCAGGAACTATAACAATTTATAATGGTGATTTAGGTATGTTGCCAGATGGATGGCAGATATGTGATGGTGAAAATGGAACACCTGATTTAAGAGATAAATTTATATTAGGTTCTGATATAGATTATAGAAAACAATATAAAACAATAGGGAGCGGTTTATGTGGGAATAAATTTGGATTAATTAACCGATTTATTCAAGATAATGGTAAATTAAGTAGTAATAATTGCGAGGAACATTGTAATGATTTGATGCACTGTACCGGATATAATGTTAAAAAGGATGGCACATGTCTATTATGGTATGATGATATTTCTGATAAGAAATTATTTACAGTAACTCCAAGTGATGGAATGTGTAGGAAAAAAACAATAACCGGTGGTAGCAATAAACATCATTTAACTATAGATGAAATACCCGAACATTATCACGTATTACCTTCTAATAATCCAGGTTCTGGTGATGGAAATGAAAAATTAGGAATTAAAGCAGCAATAAGTACGAAAGATAATGTAGGTGATATTCATAAACATAAAAATACCTTTTCTAATAAATTATCAGATACAGGAAAGAATAAAGGTCATGAAAATTTACCACCATACGATTCTTTATACTATGTTATGAAAACAGACCCGAATTATAAAGATCCATCCCTATCTTTGGTTAATAAATTAGAGGAATTGGAAAAACAATGGGCGTCGGTAAAAGAAACAATTGTTTGATTAAATTTATGTAAAATTATCTATTATTATAATAATGAAATTATTAATACCAATTTTAGTTATATTTATTTTATTACTAATATTTGGTAGTTTTAGAGAAAACTATAAAACCTTTAATACACCCCTTAATTTAGAAGTAGGCGAGATTAATAATAAACATATCATATCAAAGGATAGAATTACCATAAAAAAAGGTAATAAACTGGTTATAGGTAAAAAAGAGATTTCCCAGGAAGATATTATTGCATTTAAATCACTCCCTCTACATTATAATTCCAAAATGTGTTTACCAGATGAGGATGGAGAATGTATTGATGTTTCGGATTTACAGAATCTAAAAAATTACTGGAATGATGGAACTATTATTGCCTATTCAGGAGAACTATCTAAAATACCACCTAACTGGTATGTATGCGATGGAGAAAATGGTACACCCAATTTAAAGGATAGATTTATTGTCGGTGCCGGAACAAAATATAAACAGGATGATACAGGTGGAGAAAAAACTCATTCTCTTACATTAGCTGAATTACCTAGACACAATCATAATATGGCTTTCCCTTCTTCGGCAAAGGAATTAGATACGAGTAAACCAGAAAAGGTAGGAGATATAAGATATGGAAGACATGGAGACCATTTAGGCAAATACGGCGATGGAGTTGCAAGTATGTGTAAAACTGATGGTTTTGGAAACCCACTAAAATTAGGAAAGGATTATATACCTGGAAATAATCTACAGGAATGTGTTTCAAATATTTATGCAACTAAGAAAGATAGTAATGGTAGAATTGAATACAGAAATAAAATATCAAAACAATCAAAAGAAAGTATAGAAGAAGAAAAACTAAAAAAAAGAATAGAAGAAGAACCCCCAAAAAAAGAAATAGGAGAAGAATCCCTAAAAAAAGAAATAGAATTTATAGATACTGATATTTATGAACCAGTTCCATTTTATGATATTTTATATGAAAATAAAGATAAAATTAAAGCGGTTGGATTTAGACAAGATAATGTGGGTTCTGGTGGTGTTGCTGGTGTGTGTAGTAATACCTGTATATATTTTAGAGATACAAGACACTGGGAAAGTGAAATTAATATAAAAGATAAAACAAAAATGTGGATGAAATCAATACTTATTAAAGACGAGAATGGAAATAAACTAGGAACAGAAACAAATTTATACCCAGAATTTGTTAAAACAAACGTAAAATCTAACAATGATTATTATGTTGGACCTACTGGTAATGCCTGTAAAAATTGCCATAATACGGATGCGACGGAGGCACAACCTATTAACTATAATGTCTTTCAAGCGGTGCCCTGGACGTGGGAGAAAAAGGGGAAACGAGGCGGCCCAAGAAAATCTTTGGGAATTTTTAAATTATCTCCTGAAAATATTTCAGTAACATTAGACAATAAAGTATGTTATAACAAATACAAGGAAATTCATGATTTATTTTGGAATAAACCGAGTCAAGAAGAAGATGATAAAAAAAAGTGTTATAAATGGTCGAAAGATGACCTAAATTTACTTGCTCTTGATAAAAAACCCAAAGAAGTTTGTGAAAGAACTGATAGAGAAGACGGACTAAAATATGAATATAATGAAAAAGGTGGTGATTGTGGTCCTTGTAAATGTTGTTACTCAGGAACAACTACTAAAATAACCCCTAAACAAAAATTATATGAATCCAGAATAGGATTTTATCCAACACCGAATTGGATTTTTAGCTATCTAACAAAATATGAAGGAACACCATGTTTAAATAATGATACTGCTGTTGGTAATCCACACGATAATATGCCTTCATTTTATAGAGTTATATTTTTAATGAGAAATGTAAACTATAAACCACCAGTAACACCCCCTAAACCAACAATAAAACAGAAGACAAAACCAAAAACTAAGAAAATAGATAGATGCACGGAACTAATTGACAAACTACAAAAGGCTGGAGTTCCACCTGTGTATCTTAATTGTGATTAATTTTATATTTTATTATTATAATGTATATTTATGTAATAATACTAATTATAGTATTTTTATTTAGAAGATATTTATCGAACGAATATTTTACCTCTTTGTCCTATTATTTAAAAATGAAATACCTAACAACAACAAATACAATTATCCTTAAAGAAAAATTAGAATTAGACGGACAGTTAAAAACTAAAGAACTCTGTATAGATGGATACTGTATAACCGATAAAGATTTAGGTTTTATGTCGGAAATTCCATATAAAGATGAAACTGAAATTAGATATAAAAACAAAGATAATAGTATTGATTTTAAAATAACAGAAGAAGATTTATATAGATTAAATCACTATTGGTTTGAAGGACAAGTCGTATGGTATTATGGTAATATAAAAAAAATACCTAAAGGTTGGGCGGTATGTGATGGAGAGAATGGGACACCAGACCTAAGGGATAAATTTGTTATAGGTTCAGGAGACAATTTTAAATTAGGAGTTCCAGGAGGTAAAGAGACAGTAACATTAAAGGAAAGTGATATGCCAAAACATTCACATAACTTTAATCCATATATGTTAGACACAGGAAACAAACTCTATAATGATACAAAAATACCAAACATAAATAATGTATGTCCACCAGGATTTCATATTAGTGGTGGTCCAGATGCTGGGAGATGTCCAAGTAAGATACTTAAACTGTTCACCCACCCTAAATGGGGACCCGAGAGGTACAATAAGTGGGTCGGGGGTCCTTGTTGTTATGCTGGCTGGAGGAAGGACTTTGATCAAAAGGCCGCAATAAAGGCTTGTAGGGGCGGAGGAGGTCTATGGGTTGAAGATTATAGGAAAATAGATTTTTGGAAAAATCCATATGTTTGTATGATGCCTAGAAGAGATAATTATAAAAAGACTACCTATACCTGCCCAAATAACAAAGAATTTACAGTAGGTGTAGATACATATGGTGCACCATTAGGAACAGATGGTAAAGTCAAGAGTATTGTCGAAAATAAACCATTTGACCCAAGTGTATATAATAAAAGGGTAGATTGTTCTATTTTAAAAACTGACCCAGTTCAATCAGTTTATAACGAATCATGTTTATCTGATAGTAAATTAGGAATATCAACTAAATGTAATTCATTTATACCTACTGTATCAGAAAATAATTTACAAGGTTCTATTGATGTAGATTTTGAATCTGTTGGTGGTGGTAAACCACACAATAATATGCCACCCTACTTTGGATTATACTATATTATTAAGCTAAAAAAAAAGGAAACGAATTAAAGAAATAACTATATATAATTATAAATGAAAGCATATTTCTATGAAGATGAAGTCGAAGCAGGTGTCGATGAAGTAGCGCGCGGATGTCTTGCTGGACCGGTATTTACTGCGGCGGTGGTATGGCCGAAAGAAATAGACCCAAGTGATACTAATATTATAGTAGATGATTCAAAGAAATTATCAAGTAGGAAGAGACTTATGCTAAAGGATTATATTGAAGAATATGCGATTGACTATTCAGTAACTAAATTGGATAATACAGTTATAGATAAAATTAATATTCTTAATGCAACTTATAAATGTATGCATAATTCGCTCGATAAACTAAATGTATTGGTGGACCATGTTATTGTAGATGGTGATAAATTTAAAATGTATACAGATACTACAAATACAAGTATACCTCATACGTGTGTAATTAAAGGTGATTCAAAATTTGTTCCAGTAGCAGCCGCTAGTATTCTTGCGAAGGTTTATCACGATCAATATATTGAAAAACTATGTGATGAAAATGAAGAATTAAATGTATATGACTGGAAAAACAATATGTGTTATGGTACAAAAAAACATATAGATGCTATTAAAAAACACGGTATTACAAAATATCACAGAAAAACTTTTGGTATATGTAATATATATGGAGAATAAATTAAAACTTATTTTAGTAGGTGATACAAATGTTGGAAAAACAGCACTGCTGAATAGAAAACATAATAACATATTTAATCCTACATTTTCATCAACACTAGGGGTTGATTTTCATTATATATCAGTTAGAAGGGGGAATAGAGATATAAAAATATATTTATGGGATACGGCAGGTCAAGAAAAATTTGCAAATCTGATTAATGTTTATTTTAGGAATCTGGATGGAGCGATGATAATTTATGATATAACAAACCGAAATAGTTATGATAGTATAGAAAAATGGATAGATAAAATAAATTTCTTTAATAAATCAGAACTTCCTATTATTATTGTTGGAACCAAAACAGATCTTGAAAAACATAGGATGATACATAAACATGAAGTAACAAATATTTCTAAAAAATATGACTATATTACAATGGAATGTTCAGCAAAAGATAATGATAATGTAGATGAAACATTTGATGCTATTATAGACCGTATATTAAAAACCAAAAATTTTGATACTGAAATAAATACAACTATTAGAGCAGACTTAGAAATAGAAGAAAAAATTATTAAAAAGAATTGCTGTACTATTTTATAATACTCATAAGATGAATTAAATAGTATTCAATGTGTATAGTAGTTTTAAAACTACTTGATAATTTTATATTAATTTCATTAGTAAAATTAAGTAGTTCTATTTTTTTTTGTGGTGTATCTAATTTTTTTACAGCATCATTAAAACAATATTTTAAAATTTCATAACGACTAATATTGTGAGTACATACATTGTATAAGAGTTTTCTTATAGGTATTATATTTTCTTCTTTTCTATTATAAACTAATTCTAGGATTTTATCTAGTTTAGTATGCAATATATTTTCATAGTTTAATTCACCAGTTAAACTATAAATTTTTAGATTATATAATATCATCGTAAGATTTGATTTATTATTGTATATAATTTCCTTGATATCCTTCACTAAAATTTTTATTTTTTCTTTTTTTTTAGTTTCTTTAACAAGTGTTAATAATTCTTTGGAATCTATACAAGGAATTCGAATACACATAAAAATTGAATTTACCCCTATAAACAACGAATTTATTTTATTAGTTGTTAGTATAAAATATAATTTTTGTTTTTCAATAGACTTTTTTATAAGAAATAAGTTTTCATTATTTAGATATTGACTATTCTTGATAAGAATTACATTCTTTCCATTATTAACAATATTTCTATTCTTACCAAGTGTTTCTATGATTGTATTAATTTCTGAATATTTAATATAAGAATTCTTGAGATATAATTCATAATGATAGTTACTACTATATAATGTAAATGATTTATTACCAGTTGTAATAACATTTTCGGTTTTAGTATATATTTCTTTACCAAAAATATTCTCAAGCAACATTAGAGCAAGTACATATTTTCCAGTACCATTAGGTCCATGTAGAATTATATTTTCTCTTAATTCTTTTATATTTTTTAATTTTTTTATAATATTTTTATGAATAATACTATCATCAAATGTTTTAGGTATATATTCATTATATAGCATACTATTAGACATTTGCGGTATATTTAAATTAATATTATCTAAATTATAAATAGATGGAACTCTATAAAACAGAGAAAAAGAAATTTTCAAATTTCCAGAGTTCATTTGATAAAATGTTAAATAATCTTAAAACGATTGATAATATGGATAAACAAACTGAACTTAGTTTGCTTGAAATTAATAATATGATCGAAAATATAAATTATAAATTGGAATGTTTTAATGATGAATTTACAATTCAAGATAAACAAAACAATAATAATGTAGATAAACAAATAAAATGTATAGAGAATGATAATAAAGTTATACAGGATCTTATCCCGGTTGCTCTAATGTATAGAATGATGCTTAATAATTAAAATATTCAATACTATTATATGGTTTCAAAAAGATTGTCGAAAAAGGTTGCAAAAAAAGGTACGAGAACAAAGAGTATGAAAAAGGGAAAGCTTCTTTCTAAGAAAGTTAAAGTTGGTTCTAAAAAAATTAAGGTTAAGAAGGCGTCTAATAAAACGAAAGTGGCTATTGGTGTTAGGATGAAAGACCCTAAACTAGCAGCATTATGTATGAGATGCTTTCATGCGAGTGGTAAGAAAACAAAGTCTTGCGTTATGAAACCGGATAACAGAAAACATAAACTAAACAAGCGTGGTCGTTCTATGATAAGCGGGAACTGTAAGACCTGCGATGGCAGGATGTTTGTTTTTGCTTAAAATTGATTTAAATTTTAATTATTATTATTATATAACTATGCGTTTTTCTAACAAAATGCTACAATTAGTAAACTCTGGTGGTAGTATTATTTATAAAGCATTACGTAAAAATAATGTTACTGATATGTTTATCTATTCTGGTGGTAGTGTTATGCCACTTATTGATAGTCTATATAACTCTAAAATAAATTATTTTATTAATACACATGAACAGAATACAGGTCATTCCGCTACTGGTTATGCAAAATCTTCCAATAAAACTGGCGTTTGTATGGTTACGAGTGGTCCTGGTATAACAAATATGATTACTCCTATTCTTGATGCTAAAAACGATTCAACACCTCTTGTTGTCTTTAGCGGACAAGTTTCACAAGAAGCACAAGGACTAAATTCATTTCAGGAAGCACCCGCCGTAGAACTTACAAAAAATGTTACTAAATGGTCTTATCAGATTACAGATATTAATGAAATGGAATATGTTGTAGATGAAGCATTCAGAATTGCTAACGATAAGAAGAAAGGACCAGTTCATATTGATATTCCTAAATGTGTTTCTTATCAATCTTATAATCCTGCTATAAATGTTAATAACTATAAAAAAAATGTTAAACCCATTAAAGATTATACAAATAATATCCAACAAGTAGCATCGGTTATAAATAAAAGTAAGAAACCGATTATTATTGTTGGTAAAGGGTGTAGTAACGCTTCAAATTATCTAACAGAATTCGTAAATAAATCAAATATTCCTGTAACATCTACTATTCATGGTTGCGGTATTTATGATGATAATCAATCATTATCATTAAGGTGGTGTGGTATGCATGGTAGTGCTGCAGCAAATTATGCGATACAGGACGCGGATCTGATTATTGCGCTTGGTTCAAGATTTGATGACAGAACAACCGGTAAAATCAGTGAATATGCACCTGAAGCATTTAAAGCATCAAAGGAAGGTAGAGGTGGAATTATTCATGTTAATATTGAAGAATCAGAATTAGATTTTGTTGTAAACTCTGATTATAATTTTGATATGGACTGTGAATTATTTTTGAAACAAATAATGCAACATATTTCATACACTAAAAAAACAGAATGGATTAATAATATAAATAATCTAAAACAAACCTATCCATTTGTAATTAAAACGGATGATAAAAAATTACATATGGAGGATGTTATTAATGAATTTAATACAGCTACAAAAAATAAGAAGGTTACATTTACAACCGGGGTAGGGAATCATCAGATGCAAACTTACCAATTTATTAAATCACAATACCCTAATAAAGTAATCTCATCCGGTTCTCTTGGTGTTATGGGCGTAGGTCTTCCTTATGCGATAGGTGTACAGATTGCCAATCCTAACAATATGGTAATTTTAATTGATGGTGATTCGAGTTTTAATATGACACTTTCTGATCTTAAAACTATTAAAGAATACAACCTTCCAGTAAAAATTGCTATAATGAATAATAGTGCACAGATGATGGTTACAGTATGGGAAGAACTCTATTTTGAAGGTAGAAATACCGCTACAATCAATAACAATAATCCTTGCTATACCACACTGGCAAATTCATTTGGGATTAAATCTATTTTATGTGATAATCGTAGTAATCTTGTTGAAACAATAGAACAATTTGTAAATTATACAGATGGACCGATTCTATGCGAATTTAAAATAGAACGAGATATTTGTTTGCCTCTGGTTGGTCCAGGGTGTTCTTTAGATAATATGATTCTACCAACAGAACAAATGGGTACAACACAGATTAATCTATCAAAAGGACTTGCACCATCATAAAAATTGAATATATAAAGTATTAAACATATTATTTATATTATAACCATGTCAGATTGTAGCATCTGTATCGAAAAGGTAGACCAAGGATTCAAATTGGATTGTGGACATTGTTTCCATAACAAATGTATTACATACTGGCTCCTTGAAAATAAAACTTGTCCAGTTTGTAGAAAGAGTATAGTTGAAATTGATGAAGAAGAAGAAGAAGAGGACGAGTTAGAAGAGACTATATTGATTATGGATTTTTTTGAAGAAACAATTGTACCAAAACATTTACAGGAAAGTATAAAACAAGATTCAAATTATGAAATAGCACTATTTATGGAAGATAGAGATGAATGGAATATGCTTGAACCTAACGAGTATATTTTAGAGATGATTACTATAAAAAACAGTAAAGGTAAATATAAAATAAAAGAAGAATGTAGATTCTCAATTAACCTATCTATTATAAAAAATATATACTGTTTTATACTAACTATAGATTCATATAAAAGTTTTAGGAAAATTAAAAAGATAAAGGATAACCATATTTTCAAACCAAAAAAAAATAAGAGAACTAATTTTAGATATTAATTTATTACTCTTCCTCATCATCAGACGAATCAGAAATATACAAAACAGGTCTAGCTATTTTTTTTACATATATCGGATAATAGGGTTTATCCATTTATAAAAATATATCGATTTATCTATAACTATATTTCTGATTTACATATAGGACATTTGGCTTGGAATAATATGTTTTGTTTATAACTATATTTCTGATTTACATATAGGACATTTGGCTTGGAATAATATGTTTTGTTTATTATCCATTTGTATCCAGTTTATTATGCATTTTAAACAGAAATTATGATTACATTTTGTAGAAATATTTTCTTCAATTGTTTCAAGACAAATAGGACATTCATTTGAATGACCCAGTTTTTTAGAACAGTGTGAACAGTAATGTCTATCATTTATAGAAATACTTGTAGATATCGGTTCAAACGATAAACTAGTTACACCTTTATTCTCATCTTTGATATCAGATTTAAATATTATTAAATGAAAATTATCTTCTATCTTTTCTTTACGATGTATTATACCACATATTCTATGATCACAATCCGTACATCTTTCATCAATAGGCATGTTTCTACTATATTTACGAGTTAAATACCCTAAAACAACTGCTGTTAAATTTGCTTTAAATTTTTGTATAAATTTTTTTTTAGATAACATTGATAGATTAATATTTTTAATTATTAAAAATACTAAAATTAAACAAATAAACTATATTAATAAATTACTTACATGTGGAGACCCTTCTTGTTATTGTGTCCCTTACCACCACTCTTATTCTTGAGACTCTTCTTACCTTTCTTCTTAAGACTCTTACCTTTCTTCTTAAGACTCTTACCCTTCTTGTGACTCTTACCCTTCTTTTTGTAGTGTCTCATACCACCATTATTCTTCTTGGGGTGGTTCTTACCACAGTGGGCACCACCAGTGGGTTTCTTGGGGTGGGAACCACAACTGCTACCACCACGGCCGTACCTAACACTCTTTCTCACTTTATTCACACCCTTTTTCACACTCTTTTTCACATTCTTCAACAGACCAAACATTTTTATAATATATTACAAGAAAATAATTCTATATCGTGTAATATAATTTGAGTCACCAGGGAATCGAACCCTGACCGATTGCTTGGAAGGCAACCATACTAACCATTATACTAATGACCCTAAAATTAAAATTAATTAACAAATAAATAAAAAAATAATTACATTTTATTACAATTCAATACAAATCGGAAAATGTGTGCTATTTGTAGTTGTTACAACACTTGAGTTTTTAACATCAATATTTGTTGTAAAACACTTATCGATGGGAACAAGCGGAAGAACCGATGGATATGTATTATCTAGTTTGATTTTATCTAACTTTAGTATATCTGTAATATTTAATTGATAATTTTTTAGATTAATATCCGCGCAATTAAAATCTCCTATAACAATTAATTTTTTATCACCAAGATCTTTTTTACTAATATATTGTTGTAATTCTTCTAATTCGTATAATTGATTATATAATGCAATATCATACGACAGTTGTGTGTTTAAAATATACAATTCTTCTTCTCCAATTTTAATTCCAGAAATAAGGAAGCTTGTAGTTTTATATATACCTACATTATTAAAATAATAAATATCATTATCCAGCAAAACATGGTCACTTAGAACACATTTATCATCTTCGTGATAACCATACTTATAACCGAGCGAATCCTTTATATGTACGAACAACTCTTTGCTAACTTCTTGCAGACACAAAATTGATTTTCTATTTCCTTCTATATCTTCAATAATTTTATCTATACTATTCCTATAAAGTTGGTCGCGACCATTATGTATATTATAACTCATAACACTTACATCATCGTTGTCCGGTGAAAAGGAAACCTTTCTTACTTTATTTGGGGTAATAATAATTGGGGGCACTGGAAGTTTACTTAAAATAAAAATAAAACTACTTCCAATAAAAATTCTTAAATATTCTATAAATGTATACATAGATTCAATAAATGTTTGAGTTCTATTCATTCTATAAATAATATTAAAACTGTTTTTAAATTATTTATTAATAAGTAATATAATAAAAATTAAAGCAGTAATACCACCAATAAAGAAGAAAATATATAAATAGTTGTTACAAATCATTTTATGTTTTAGTTTTCTAGAATTTTTTTTGAATAGATATGAATTTAGTTCGAGATTTGCAGTTTGTCTTTCTATATCATCTAAATGAGAATCTCTTTCTATTAATTTATTAGTATTATCTAAAAGTAGATGTCTTGTTTCATCTATCTGTTTTCCTATAACTTCTAAATCGGTCATCATAGATAATTATTAATATTATTCTTTTATATTTAAATAAAAATGCGATTTATAGCATTTAATTAGAGTAGGCAAGACCACCCATACCACTCATGATACGGAGGACATTGTAGTTAATCGCTACAATTCTCGGTACCTGTGGGTTGTCGAGCCCCGCCCCCCCAAAGTTCTGGCCGTCGTGGAACGATAAATTTTCCTGAACATCAGCGACAACTGCTGCGCTTGTGTTTAACACGGCTGTGTCTATTCTCGAGAAGTTACATGTACCAGATGGCTGGTGTTCTTCAGGGTTAAGAGCAAAAGAATACACGCAAATACTATCAGAGATATATCCCATTATATCTTGGACAGCACGCCTCCAAGCCAGGGCCACTAACCCCTGCTCTCGGTCGTTCTCTGCAATCTTATAATAACTATTATCACCGCCATCACCACTGTGGTGCTGGTATACCTGCACACGCGAGAAATAGGTGTGAGGTCTAGCACTAAACCTATCATGTCCATTAAGCCTTAGAGTGTATGTCGCTTCTGCGAGATCGCTATGTTCAACAACCGGTAGTGTGGCCGCCGCGATATTCAATAAGGGTCTCGTCCCTGTAGCAAACCAGATGAGTTCCTTAACCGGGTGGTTAAAACGCAAAGTGTGATCACCATCCCCTGTCTGGAGGATCTGCTCCTGGACCTGTTCAATAAGGTATTCGTGCGAAACCTGTGCGAAACGTCTGCGCTCGTCGGTATCAAGATAGATATAGTCGACCCATAGGCGGTTGTCGGTAACATTATCACCATAAGCAGTAGTTAAAGTATGGTTTAAAATAACCTTAACTTCGTGATACTGGAGGGCGATAAGAGGAAGCGCCAAACCAGCGTTTTTACAGAACCAGAAATTGAGTGGAACAAATCTAGATTGGTTAGTAAACAGGACGCTTCCAGACATTTTCTGGAATAGAGTTCCAGCCGTACCAACCGCCGGCGTGCCGAATCCACCTCCGGCTGCAGCACGGGTGGTTACACCGCAAGTGTGTGTAAGTTCATTCCAGGCCATCATAAAAGCACCACTCTGTTTGTCAATCGACTGACCGCCGATTTCAACTGTAACATCATCAATAAGGTCCAAAATAGACCGTTCAGCAAACCCACCGTTACCAACGTCTATTTGAAGGTACATTTTATGAACTAAATCACCATTACGGGAAATAGTAGCCACACATCTGCCATTAGCAATATTAGAACCTCTCCATGTCTGCTGGATACATTCCATAGAGAAGTTAGTGTGTCTGCGGTAGACAACCTTGAAGAAAGTGATCTGCGGATTACCAGTAAGGTAGACATCCTGTGCGCCGTAAGCTACTAGTTGCATTAATCCTCCACCCATATAATATATAGCAAGAAAATAATTCTGCAAAATGTAATTAATTAAATAAAAATCTAAAAAATAGAAAGAAATAAAAATGCGATTTATAGCATTTAATTAGAGTAGGCAAGACCACCCATACCACTCATTATTCTTAAAACATTGTAGTTAATCGCTACAATTCTTGATGTCAAGGCAATGTCGTCGGCGGCGGTGTTGACCTGTCTTTGTAAATTATCATCAGTATCAGTGGCGATATCTTGACTGGAGTTTAACTCGGCCGTATCTATTCTCGAGAAGTTACACGTGCCCGAAGGCTGGTGTTCTTCAGGGTTAAGAGCAAAAGAATACACGCAAATACTATCAGAGATATATCCGATTTTATTTTGACAATCGGAGCCCTCGTTGACATTACCTCGTTCAACAATATTAGTACTATAATTATAAAAACTATTATCACCGCCATCACCACTGTGGTGCTGGTATACCTGCACACGTGAGAAATAGGTGTGAGGTCTAGCACTAAACCTATCATGTCCATTAAGCTTTAATGTGTATGTCGCTTCTGGGAGATCACTATGTTGAACAACCGGTAGTGTAACACGTGGGCTACCGACGTCGATATCGGTGGCGGTGGCAAACCAGATGAGTTCCTTAACCGGGTGGTTAAAACGCAACTTGTGATCAGTATCCCCTGGTTGGAGGGTCTGTTCCTGGACCTGTTCAATAAGGTATTCGTGCGAAACCTGTGCGAAACGTCTGCGCTCGTCGGTATCTAGGTAGATATAGTCGACCCATAGGTTGTTGCCGGTAATAGTAGTAGTATAAGCAGCTCTTAAAGTATGATTTAAAGAAACCTTAACTTCGTGATACTGGAGGGCGATAAGAGGAAGCGCCAATCCAGCGTTTTTACAGAACCAGAAATTGAGTGGAACAAATCTTGAGTTGGTACCAACAACAACTGTACCAGCCATTTTCTGGAATAAAGTTCCATTGTTTTTATTTTCTTCATCAATACCACATGTGTGTGTAAGTTCATTCCACGCCTGCATAAAAGCACCACTCTGTTTGTCAATCGACTGACCGCCGATTTCAACTTCAGCATCAACAATAAGATCAGAAATTGAGGGGAACGCTGCATTCGCGGCGGTGCATTCTAACTGAAGGTACATTTTATGAACTAAATCACCATTACGGGAAATAGTAGCCACACATCTGCCATCAGCAATATTAGAACCATCCCATGTCTGCTGGATACATTCCATAGAGAAGTTAGTGTGTCTGCGGTAGACAACCTTGAAGAAAGTGATCTGCGGATTACCAGTAAGGTAGACATCCTGTGCGCCGTAAGCTACTAATTGCATTAATCCTCCACCCATATAATATATAGCAATAAAATAATTCTGCAAAATGTAATTAATTAATTATAAATAAATAAATTGATTATTTAAAAATTTATAATAATAAATATTATAACAGTATGTCAGCAAACGGAAATTATCCTCCGCCACCGTATCGTAAAACCCCTGAAAATTATGCGAATCCTAAACCTATAAACTACGGAAAACAAGTTCGACAAGATAGTCATACACCTAGCGTAAACTACGATAAACACAGAAGTTCTAGTTCAATAAGAGAATCAGAAAATTATGAAGACTATGATATGCTTGATAGTCTCTATAATAGTCGTAAAGAAATCAGTAACCAACATAGTAAAAAAAATAATGGAGGTAAAAATACTATAAATATAAATTTCACACAACCACCACCCCAGGTATATTATGTTCCTAAACAAAGGAAACAAGTAAGATATCATGGACCGGTTGTAAATACACCAACTCCATATAGTATACAAAAAAAATATCCTAATCTTAGTATTCAAGAGAATTATAGTGAAGAACGCCGCCTACTTGAACAAAAACATACACAAGAACTATTAGAACTGGAAGCCAGAAGGGTCTATCCTTCACTTTACAAAAGATAAATTATAACACAGTTCTCGTTTGGCTCTGATAGCAGTTTCTTCTATAACAATAACATCTTTACAACTACTACACCACATTTTATAAGGCTTAAATGATATTTCTTGTTCGAGTAGTCTAAGTGATTTATATGCAGATTGGTTTAGTTCAGCAGAGGGTGTATTATGTATAGTATCAATATCTAATTTGTAGATTTTAGAATAATATTTTTCTTCTATATCCCACATCCTATCAGCAAGACCCATAAAGGCCTCTTCGATAACTGAGGGGTTCTGTGATTCGTAGTAAGCCATGGTGTGTTTATATGTGTGTGTGAGTTCATAATTTTAAATATTAATTTCAATTTTTTAATCCTTTACAATTAGGTATTCCAAATATAAATTTGTACATATCCCAATTTTTAGTATATTCTCCTTTTTTATCTAAATAATAAATAATAAACCCAATTAGTATAGTAAATAGGGAAACATTCGATATTATTTTATTTATTTTTTCTAAAAACTTCGTTTCCTTTCTTATTGTTTTATAGTATTCTATATAGTTATTAATAATGAAAATAGTGAGTATTAATAGAGAAACAATCGCTGTAAAGTATATATTCATTTTGTTAAACATTATAAAGATAGAATAAAGTAGTAATGTATTTTTTAGTTTAGTAATAGGGTGTTTTATTTTAGAATCATAAATATCCATAGAAATATAAATAGATATTAGCTGTAATAGATGTTTAAAAAACATACTACTTGATAAAAGTTGTTGTGTATTGCATCCAAGTATCTCAGCAAAAAAATTACCACTCAGTGATAATACAACCATTAATATACTCTTAACATATCCTTCAATCATTAATATAAAGTTATATAAAATTTACAGTTTCTCCTGTTCTTTTACTAATATAACCAGCCCTACAGTATTCGATTTTATTTTTATGGAATATATATTTTGCCTTTTTGTAATTTTCATCATCTAAAACAATCATAAACCCAATACCACAATTTAGTGTTCGGTACATCTCTTCATCTGAAATATTTCCCTGAGTTTGAATATAACTAAAATGCTGTGTAATAAGATTTTCCTTATAAATGTTCATACACTTATCGTCTGACAAAACTCTAGGTGGATTATCAATAAGACCACCGCCAGTAATATGAACAAGTCCATTAATAGTAATATCATCTAATAGTTTTATCTCATCATAATAGCATCTGTGTGGTTGTTTTACCCAGTCTACAAAAGATTTATTCAATTCTACATCTTTGAATATTTTTCTAAGCAACGAAAACCCATTTGTATGTAATCCATAAGAATAAAGTCCAATAACATGATCATCTACTTTAATATTTTTTTTACCATCGATAATATCCTCTTTTTCTGCTATACCCGTTATACACCCTGCAATATCTATTTCATTTTTATTGTATATATTAGGCATTTCTGCTGTTTCGCCACCTACTAATGGACATCTGTATTTGGTACAAGTGCGGGACATACCTTCGATAACATCTAGGATGTGTGTTTTATCTAATTTTTCACAAGCAATATAATCTAGAAAATAGAATGGATCAGCTCCCTTTACAAGAATATCATTAATACTATGTGCAACAATATCTTCGCCAGCAATTTTATAAACATCTTTCGTCAATTTAGACAGGAAAGAAGGTTTGCTACCTACCCCATCAATACTAGAAATAAACACGGGTTCTTTATACTGTTTAGGTATACCAATAATACCACTATAATCACCAATACTATGGAAACAGTTATTATTAAAGGTTTTCTTAATAAATGGTGACATAGATTCAACTATGTTTTGTGCTTTGTCTATATCTACACCACTACCAAGATATGAATTATCCTCTTCCGCTTCAAGACCTATATCATTCCTAAATTTAAAATTAGTGAGTTCTAGTTTAGAATTAATTTTTTTAGATATAAGATTTAAATCATTACCCTTTTCAAAAAACACAAGGGTTCTTGATGAAGTTGAAATAATTAGATTTTCGTATTTATTTACAGAAGACAGAATAATATTAGATTTATTTGCGTTGTACCAATTGGGTTCAATTTCATAAATACTCTCATTCTTTTCTGGATAAAAATTGGGAACAAGATATTTAGAAACCATATTCAAATTAGAATAAATAGGTGTAATATAAACTAATCTATTATATATAATACCTTTATAGATATCATATAAACTAGTTTCAAGCAATTCTAGTGCATTAATACATTCTGGGTCACCATATCTAGAATTAAATTCAATTATTTTTATTTCTCCACTATAACACTTTATATAACTACCATAAATAATACCTTTGTAGAGTTCTTTATTATCTTTGGTCAAATATTCGACTGTTTTACAATTAATTTCCCTAGCGGCCACAATGTCGGATTCTGTTAAAAATGGAGCACGATGATTAGAATAAGAAATACATCCCATACTACCTGTATTTGGACTATTTTCCTTTTCTAGTTGTTTAAAATCTGTTATTACAGGCATATGAGAAAAATAGGTACCATCACTGTAACTCATTAATGTAAATTCATCTCCTTCAAGTTTTTCTTCAATAAGAACAGTGTGGTTATTATTTAGTAAATCAAGAGTATACATAAATCCTTCAAGATCATTTTTGAAATGAACACCTGATACTTTAACTCCCTTACCAGAACACAATTTAGTAGATTTAATAACATACTTAAAATCGAGTTTTTCACAAAATTTATAGTAATCTTTTATCTGTTCATGGGTATTAAGTGATGTAAAATGTTTGTAAATGGGATTATACGGAGATGACCCATTTTTCTCAAGAAGTTGCCTTGCATAAAATTTATTTGTTTCTATTCTAGCTAATTTTTGACTAGGTCCAATACATTTAATATTATGAGATTCGAGTAAATCAACAATTCCAATAGCCAAGTATTTTTCTGGACCAATTACAGCATATTTTATCTTATATAATTTACAAAATTTTAGTAAATTATCGAGATTGGAAATAACCGAAAAATTTTCCACGATAGATAAAATTTCTGGGTTTTTATTATTCCCAACACAATACAGTTTTACTTTAGGGTCATCCTTTTTTAGTTTTTTTATAATAGCAAGTTCTCTGGCACAAGAACCGATTACTAACCAACTCATTAGTTATAGTTTATTTGTAGTATTTAAATATAATTTAAAATTACTATTATTTTCTGTCTTGGTTTGAATAATTTTTATAATAAGATTACCTCTTTTCTCTGAGTATGGTATATATAATCCTTTATGTTCAATTGTATATGACTCATTAAATGGATAGTTGCATTCAAATGTATATTTATTTTTATCCAGAAACTCAAATTCATGCTTGATATCATTTTTATCATCACTAACAATATAATACAAAATATCGTAATTATCAAATATATGGAAGTATTTATGTGGTTTTGAAATAATACGTACAATAATATCACCGGGTCTTTTGTGTTTTACTTCATTAGATTCACCAGAGAATGCTACAATTTTTTCACTACAATTAAATACAAAACATTTTTCCTGATCGAAATAAATTTTATTATTACAAATATTACAAAATGTTCCTTTATTAGAGAAACATTTAAGACATTTCCTTTTCCTAACCAAATTTATAAGTTTTTCTTCACTATTATAAATATCTTCCAACTCAACATTTACATTAATATTAATATTGTCTGTTACAACTTCACTAAATATATTATCATAATAGAATCTAATTTTTTTAATATTTGAATACATTGTGTCAAACAATTCATTAATATCAATATTTTTAGCCTTTTTAAAAATATTATTTAAAAACTCTCCTTTATTTATAAATGATTCTGTAAATTCCCTAAAATCATCGTTATTATCATTATTATTAAATCTACTAAATTTATTATGATTTTTTTTAATATAAATAAATGCAACATTTATCTCCTTAAATTTTTCGGTTGATTCTTCCGCATTTAAAGGATTTCTATCAGGATGGAATTTTTTTGCGAGTTCTTTATATCTTTTAGTAATATGTTCTATACTATCATCCTCTTTTACTCCTAATATATCATAAGAATTCATAAGGTTATATGTAATAAAAATATCCTTTTTAAATAAAATTGAAATATCATTTAAAGATGATAATAAATATAATAACAATGGAGGGGATGGAATTGCCACCTAACCTCAGAATATCTACAATTACAGCTACAAGTAAAATTAATTGTCTTGTAGACATAGGGAAGGTCTATGAATCACTTGAAATAAATGACCATTTTAAATATATAGAATACGGTAATCAACCAAACAAAGGTACATCGCAAAAACATATTTCTGAGAAAAAAAAGAAAAACAAGAAGGTTTTCTTTAATCAGATTACTATAGAAGTTTGTTGTAATGGTGTTACTAACAATATTAAACTGTTTAATAATGGGTCTATTTCTATGACTGGTATTAAAGATATAGAAATCGGACAAAATTCTATTAATATTCTATTCCGATACCTTTTGTCTAAGGATACATCTGTGTTTAGTGCTCCTGAACCAGAAATTATGTTTTTCAAAATAGTTCTTATTAACAGTGATTTTAAATTAGATTTTGAGATAAAGCGTTCTGAACTACACCAAATTCTCGTTAATGAACATGGTATTTATTCTTCATATGAACCATGTATCTATCCTGGTGTAAATAGTAAATATTATTGGAACAGTAAGTATATGGATAAAATCACGTTCGCAACTGGACATAGTTTTAGATTTAATTATCTATCAATAAATTTTAATATGTTAAGTGCCGATATTCAAGAGAAACTATTTAATGACCTTAATTGTGTACAGTATAAAATGGATATAGCTAAAATGATATCGAATATAATAAAACTTGACGTAGGTCATAATGATATTGCTTTGAATACAGATCATGAGTATCTTTCGGTTGATGTAAAAACCTCTAGTTTGTTTGAGAATACAGATATTGACGCTATTATCAATAGAATCGATAACAATATTAAAGAAAATAATATTAAGTTAGAGATTAAATATAAACACAGGGGAGCATGTTATTGTGATGGTTATTGTTTAGGAAAAGGTAGTGGATGCGGTGAAATGGAATGTAAGAAAGTTACTGTGTCTGCGTTCCAAAGTGGAAGTATTATTATCACCGGTGCAAACACCACAAGACAAATATATGATTCTTATCATTTTATCAATAATGTAATCCATAACAATATAGATACAATTAAAAAGGACACGACCTCACAAAAAAAGTTAGACGAAATTATTTACATTAAAAAGTCCTCTATCATATATAAATAAATAGTTATAAATATAGGATAGTATATATTTTTTTATAACTTTATAGTATATGTATCAAGGATTATATAATTATCAGAATCGCTTTAGACCACAAAAATCATCCTTTGGGCAGTCATTTCAACAGTTTAAACCCCCTTCATCTCTTAATAGCTATTCCAAAAGTATAAATGCTCGTTTTAATAAAACATTTAAAAATAAAGTAAAAACAAATAAAATTCTTAAAAAAACTACCCAAAAACTTAAGAATTTACAGTTTAAATCATTAGAAAAAAAGGAAAGGGAAAGAGAAAAGGAACGTAGAGTCAAAAAATTTATTCCACAATTCTCAGACAAACAACGGAAAATGGTGGAACGACTTATACTTACCTCTAAAAAAATTAAGTCTAGTAAAAGAAAGGGATTAGTAAGTAAATTAAATAAAGCTTCTAAGAAAAAAACACCCAACTCATTTAGAAAAAAACTATTAAATATTCTTAGAAGAAAACTTACAAAAGACGAACAAAAAGAACTTGATTTATATTTGCAAGTAAGTTATTACGACGAAAATCATTTTAACAATAACAATAATAACACCAACAATAATAATAATAACAACAACAACAACAACAACAACAACAACAACAACAACAACAACAATAACAATAATAACAATAACAATAACAATAATAACAATAACAATAACAATAATAATAATAACAATAACAATAACAATAACAATAACAATAACAATAACAATAACAATAACAATAACAATAATAATAATAATAATAATAATAATAATAATAATAATAATAATAATAATAATAATAATAATAATAATAACAATAAGTGTAAAAAGGATAAACAATTGAGATTGATTTCTAATAATACACAGACTATAGATTGTTTAACTAACGATAAGAATAGTTGTAGTGCTCCATGTAGATGGGAATCAAATTTGGGTAATGGTATGTGTGTACCAAGTGCAATTAGATTGGAGAAAAAATGTATGGATAAATCCTTTTATGGATGTAGTAAACCGTGTAAATGGTATGGTAATATAAAAAAGGGTGTTTGTAGAAATACTTACTATAATGATAAAGATCTGGCTTTAGAATATAAATTAGTATCGTCTGAAATAGATCGGTTTGAGAAATTTAAAAATATTCTAAGTAATAGAAGTAAAACGATTGTATTTAGTATAACAGATAGAGTAAATAATATTAACAAAAAATTAAAGATGTTACTTGAGAAAGAGAAGAAAATAAATGTAAAGGATGTTACACTAAAGGAATCTGTTTTTGAAAAAAATATGGAAACACTAAAAAGATTACGCGAAGAAGAATTTAGATTAAACAAAGAGAAACTAAAATTAAATAGTATTTTAGGTAAAATTAATAAAAAATAAACTATATTTTACATAAAAAAAATTGAATTAAAAAAAAACCTTGTTAAAATATTAATGACGCAAGATGGAACCCTCAAGGAACAAGTACCCATACCAAATCAAATATATTATTGGCGGAACGAAGGTTTATAAGATACGGAAGGAAATAGTTGCTTTGAAAATGCTTGAACAAACAGTAAAAATGACAAGGTATCCGACTGACCTTAGAAAAAGTATACTACAAAGGAATCTTACAATACACTATTTCAATACAAAAACAAGATTCGTAAATCTTTAGGGTCTTAATGAAAATATTATAGCACAATAAATGACAAAAATAATAAAGAAAAAGGAAGTACAAATTCGTTCTACTATAATAGCTAAATTATCACAATCCTTTTTATGTAATTCTTCTTCAGACTGATTAGATTCTACAGAATCTATAGAATCAGCTTCATTGTTTCCTTTTCTTTTTATTTTACATGATAGATTGTATTTATCTAAAAGTGAAATAATATATTTAGCTATTTTGCTATTTTTGTTAGTATAATCATGCATAACCCCTATAAATACAGTTGAATAAACGATAAATAATGCGAAAAATACTAATCCTATTAACATTTTAGATAATAGTGGTTTAGTATCAGTTTTCGGTAGATTTTCTGATAGTATAAGAAGGAAAACTATTATAGAAAGCATTACAGTAACAGCATATGAGATACGTTCACCAGAATCCCACGGTATAAGTAGACATATAATCATAAGAGTTGAAGTAGCAAATGTTGGGAGTATTATATTTAAAACATAATATCCATATTTTCGTTTTAATGTAATTTTATAAAATGAAGACTGAAAGGTTTCAGCACAACATTCATAAACTTTTTCTTCTATATAATGTTCCGTTTTTACTATAGTCCATTCTTGGTTTGACTGATAATTAGTTAAATCTATAGGAAAATCAGCATTTGATAAATTTATTTGTGATGTATCATAACTCCAACTTCCAAACTTATAAGAACAAATTTGAGTGTCAAATGGGAAATTTTCCAAATCGAAAACACAACTGGTTTTTATCATACCAGGTCTAGACCAGATTATATCACCATTACTATAAATTATAGCATTCGTTTTTAGTAATTCATCCATAGGTTTTTCGGCGGTGTTATAAATAAATATATCAGGCGTCCATATAGATCTTTCTAGTTCTGGTTCAGTGTATGCAGTAATTTTAGAAACATTCCATATAGATTTATTCCATTTTATATTTTTATCATTCCACCAATGCCTAAGCCATATATTTGATGTTATAGTCCCATCTACCTGATTAATATTATTTAGCGAACGAATAGCAATTCCTAATTTTATATTTACCGTAGTATTCGGTAATATATCCCTTGTATAATTTTCAAAAACTAATTTTTTTACTTGAATTTCAGATGAATAACCAAATCTAAATAAATTTAACAATATAATCAGTAACATTACTTTAATCTAGAAACTATTATAATAAATCTATTTAAGTAAATTACTTTGATTGTTTAATATTTTAAAAATTATTAATAAATTTAACTTAAGTATTATTTTATTACAAATCTAATGATTATTGAATATATATGGTTAGACGGTATCGGAAATTTCAGATCTAAAGTAAAGGTTACTGATAAACTAATTAAAAGTATAGATGATGTCCCATTATGGAATTATGATGGTTCAAGCACATATCAATCAGAAAGCAAAGATTCTGAAATAATTTTAAAACCTATTTTACTTACAAAAAATCCTTTTTTTGGGGAAACAAATGCCTCATTTGTTCTATGTGAAACAATAACAAATAATGGAGACCCTATAGATACACGAAGAGATGCACTAAATATTTTTAACAAAAAACTAGAATTAAAACCAAAATTTGGTATAGAACAGGAGTTCTTTCTTATTAATCCAGAAACAAACAAACCTATTGGATTCCCAGAAGTAGGTCTTCCAGAAGAACAAGGTAAATATTATTGTTCTGTTGGTTATGATAGATGTTTTAAAAGGAATTTTTTAGATGAAGCTTTAGAAATATTATTAGAAATGGGTGTTCCACTAACTGGATATAATATGGAAGTTTGTCCTGGTCAGATGGAGTTACAGGTTTGTGCAGATGGTATTTTAGCAGCAGATTATTTAATGTTAACCAGATATGTTCTGAATAGATTAGGGGAAAAACATAAAGTATTAATCGAATTTGGTTCAAAACCAGTAAAGGGTGATTGGAATGGTAGTGGCTGTCATGTTAATTTTAGCACAACAGAAACTATGAAACACAATAACTATGAAATCATTTTAGAATATATAGAAAAATTAAAATTAAATCACAAGAAACATATAGAAATATATGGAAATGATAATAGTGAAAGACTAACTGGAAAACACGAAACATCTGATCTGAATACATTTACATATGGCGTTGGTAATAGGAACGTATCTATAAGAATACCTAATGAAACCTTTAAAAATCAGTATGGTTATATTGAAGACAGACGACCTTCTTCTTCGTGTGACCCATATTTAGTTACGGGTCAAATTTTTGAAACGTGCTGCTTAAATTAATTATACTTTATATTTTTTATGAATATTTAATAACATTTAAGTATAAAACAAATATTTATTATAACTAATTTAACTATGGACCAATATAATTTTGATCTAATATCTGAATATGTAGATAAAGTAAAATTAGATATAACGAATCGTGTAGATAAATATATAATCGATAATGACAAAAGATTAACGAATCATATTTACTTGTGGTGTTGGTAATATTTGTAAAATATATATAAGATTATATTTATTATTTCGTTTTAATTAAATTAATTCTCTAGAATTATTTTCTTAGTATATAGTATACAAAAATGGGTGGAGGATTAATGCAACTCGTAGCTTATGGCGCACAGGACGTTTACCTTACAGGTAACCCGCAAATTACTTTTTTCAAGGTTGTCTACCGCAGACACACTAACTTCTCGATGGAGACTATTCAGCAGACTATTAATGGTTCTAGTGCTATCTCGACGTCTAGCAATAGCTCTGGTACCGTGACTATCTCCAGAAATGGTGATCTTGTCCACAAGGTTTATGTCACTTCGGACACTGAGGGTATTACCAGTGGTTCGGAGATGGTCAATCAGGCCGAGCTTGAAATCGGTGGTCAGATGATTGACCGCCAGTCGCAAGAGTGGATGAATATTGTTAACGAACTTACTACTCCCCGTTCCAAGGCTACTGGTTTGAAGAATATGGTTGGCGATGTTGGTAGAACTAGTAATGATGCGACTGATAGTGGTATGGTTCAGGTGCCTCTCCAGTTTTGGTTCTGCCGTAACCCTGGTCTTGCCCTCCCTCTTATTGCTCTTCAGTACCACGAAGTTAAGATTAAGCTTACTTGGGGAACGTTGGCTGATGTTGGTGCTCTTGCGAGCGTTAATGTTTGGGCTGACTACATCTACCTTGACACTGATGAACGCCGCCGTTTCGCCCAGGTTTCGCACGAATACCTCATTGAACAGGTTCAGGTGCACACTGCCAGGGCGTCGGTGACCAACCGACTTAACTTTAACCACCCAGTGAAAGAGCTTATCTGGACCAGTAATCGTGAAAATTCCTACCTCAGCGCTAAACTAGTTCTTAATGGACATGATCGCTTTTCCAGCCAGCAGGAAGAATACTTCCAGCTCCGTCAGCCATTTGACTACCACACCGCCATTCCTAACCAGAACCTTTCTGTTGCTGCTGCCGCTTCTGTTCGCTCGTCGACGACAGCTGCTCTTACTGGCGGTGATCTGGAGATGGATGGGGACCACACCGGCGGTCAGATCACTCCAACTACAAATGCAGTGGCTATTGGTACCAACACTGACCCTACACTGCTTGTCACTTCCGCCTTTTCCAATATTACGGCTACAAACAACCGTGACGAGTCAATTGTCCATTATATTATACCGGACGCCGACCTTGAAACTCTTGAGGTTGGTGATTTGGTGAGAGTAGTAACCACCGGGACGTCTGGTGCTGGAACTGTTGTTGCAACAGTGATGAGACACCTGACGGTCACTGCTGCGAACGCTGGTGATGGCACCATAAAGGGGGACGCGGGGAACGGTGGACAAGTATTCGCTTTATCTAAACCACTACTTTCCTCCGCCGCGCGCGCCGGAGACACCGCCGATTTCGGTATCTCACGTATTGACATTCTTAACAGTACCGAAACCGAAACCGAGGCACTAACGTCGAAAATGACTAAGAAGATTAACTGCTATTCTTTCGCACTTAAGCCTGAGGAGCACCAGCCTTCTGGCACCTGCAACTTCTCCCGCATTGATACCGCTACTCTTCAAACGGAAGCCGACCTCGGGGTGACCGACCGTATTTACGCTGTGAACTACAACGTTCTCCGTATTATGAGTGGTATGGGTGGTCTTGCTTACTCCAACTAAATATTTATTTAGTTTTTTCCTTTTTTCTTTTAGATTTAATTCATTTATTTTTAATATTAATATTAATATTAATATTAATATTAAAAATAATTTATATTTATATAATAAATATAATGGGAGCATTAATACAGTTGGTTTCTTATGGTGAACAAGATTCATTTCTTACCGGAAATCCACAAATGACCTTTTTTAAAGTAGTATATCGTAGATACACTAACTATTCAATAGAAACAGTAGAACAAACTATTAATGGTAGTTCTACCATCAATACAAATAATACATATGGTAATGTAAATATTACTAAATTAGGCGACCTTATACATAAAATATATGTAACATCCGATACACCCAATATTATGTGTGGTTCTAAAATTATTAATAGTGTAGAACTAAAAATAGGAAAAAGTGTTATAGATACACATACACAAGAATGGATGGATATTTTTAACGAATTAACTACACCCTATTCAAAAACATTTGGACTTAAAACAATGATAGGAGATTCTATGAACATTATACCGAATGTTCAGATACCTTTACATTTTTGGTTCTGTCGTAATCCAGGGCTTGCACTTCCTATTATTTCGTTACAACATAGTGATATTAACCTTAATTTTACATGGGGTATAACTTCAGAGGTCGGTGTAGAAGCAAATCTAGGGGTTACTGTAGATTATATTTATCTGGATACAGATGAACGTAAAAGATTCGCAAAGATTTCACACGAATATCTTATAGAACAGGTACAGAAACAACCACTTACGAATAATAACCAATCCCCTATTCTACTAAATTTTAACCACCCTGTTAAAGAAATAATATGGACAAGTAATATGACAAATGTCTATAATTCCGCTAAAATTGTTCTTAATAATCATGACTTGTTTGCATTACAAGAAGAAGAATATTTTCAGTTAAGACAACCATATCAATATCATACAACTATACCAAATAATAATTTAACAGTAGAATCACAAAAAAAAAATGGTATAAATATTGAATTACCCTTAGTAACAAGTTCTTTCGCAGCAGATAACACATTCCCGAATGGTTACGCTATAACAGATATAGATGAAACCGCCGGGAATACATTAATAACTGAAGCACAGTTCACAATTCTAACTGCTAATGAAATAACAAATATAGATAATACAACTGTATTCGTGCCTGTGGTAGATACACAGGATACCCAGAGAGTAACCTATTTTTTTATGTTTACAGAAATGAACACAGAAGACCTTATACAGGTAGGTGATTTGGTAGAAATAAATGTTTCTGGAGAAAATTCAGTTTCAGGAAGTGATACAGAATTTTCAACTATATTAACAACAGTAACACTAGTACAAACATCCTTTGGTAGTTCTGTAGCGGGTGGTGCAGTGGCAGATAGCGGACATTTTGTAGGAGAAGACGCAATTGCTGAAACCCATATAGCTCTACAATTTAATAAACCACTACTTGCTGAAACTATAAATGGAGGTGCTAATTTAAGAATAGCAATAAATACGATGAATTTAATTTTAAGATCCGCCGCATATACATCCAGGATGACAAAAAAAATAAATTGTTTTTCATTTTCTCTAAACCCAGAAGAATACCAGCCATCAGGGACATGTAATTTTTCAAAAATAGATACAGCAAAATTAGTAGTCAGTTCTAATCTACAAAATACTGATAATATATATGCGATAAATTATAATATTTTACGAATTATAGGTGGTCAGTGCGGACTTGCCTATATGTAAACTTTATAAAAAATAATAAATGTATAATATCCTAACTATACAATATATACTTATTCTACATTAATTCTTGGATATAAGGCCATACTTTCAAGTTCCTGGAACATTAGTTTACAAGCATAGGGGACTCTGATTTCAGAGAAATCTATATAATTTTGACATTTCACACATTTAGAAATATTATCACCATAATTTACTGGTGCAATTAGATTACATTTATTACAGATAAATGTTTTATAGTTATCAGAAACATCCATCGTCCGTTCCTTTAGGAACTGCATAGTTCCGTGCGCAATCATACAATCACGTTCCATCTCACCAAATCGTAGACCACCATCACGAGACCTACCTTCAGGTGGCTGTCTTGTTAGTAGAACGCGTGGTCCCTTTGCCCTGGAATGGACTTTATCTTCCACCATATGCTTAAGACGTTGGTAATAGGTTGGACCCATAAAGATTGAAGCGTCCATCTGTTGTCCGGTAATTCCAGAAGTAAGAATTTCATTACCAGATTTCTCGATACCATTTTTCATCAGATTTTTTTCAATATCCTTAATATCTAGGTCATTAAAAGGTGTTCCATCACCATAACCACCTATTTTACAAGTTAATTTTCCAAGAATACATTCCACCAGCTGTGCAATAGTCATACGACTGGGAATAGCATGGGGATTAATAATAATATCAGGGGTAATACCATCTTTAGAGAAGGGCATGTCTTCCTGGTTAACAATCATACCAATCGTTCCCTTCTGACCGTGTCTTGAAGACAACTTATCACCGATAGTTGGATTTCTAACAGAGCGGACCTTTACCTTACAGCATTTATTGCCTTCTCCATTAACATTTACATTTACATTATCAATCCATCCTTCTTCGTTTTGTCTTAGCATTACACTACTGTCTTTATACATATTTTTCTGTCTTTTATCTTTGTTTTTAATAGGACACACTTTCCCAATAATAACATCATTAGAATCCACATAGGTATTTACATAAACAAGTCCATTATTATTAAGTTTAGCGTAAGAACCATGTTTCATACCCTTAGTAATATTACTATCTGGTTTAATAAATTTATCATCATGACCAGAAGTATGAATTTTCTTTTCTTCTTCTCTGTATGTTCTATAGAATGTTGAATTAAACAATCCTCTTTCAACTGCTTGTCTATTAATAAGGATGGAATCTTCCTGGTTATATCCAGTATAGGATGCGATCGCAACAATAACATTCATACCATTTGGAAGATTATTAGATGGGAGATACTGTGAAATACGTGTATTCACGATAGGTTTATTTGAATAGTGCAACAGATGCGACATTGTATCCATACGATATTTTAGATTAGTACAGTGTATACCCATAGCCTGTTTACCCATAGCAGATTGATAGGTATTTCTAGGAGACTGATTATGATTAAGTAGAGGAATACACGAAGACAGAACACCAAGAATAAGAGAAGGATGAATTTCACAGTATTGGTATTGATTCTTGCCTTTCTTGTCCATATTCAGACTCATAGAGATATATGAATGGAAACATTCTTCTACATCTACATATTCTATTACACCTTCCTCTGTGGTTTTTGTTATAGATTCTCTTTCTGAGAACATTTCGTTTTCATTAAGAGTTTTAACAAGTAGATTATTCCATCCAAATTGTCCAGATTTAATTTTAGAAATATCAGATTTGGTGATAGTAACTTTATTTTTCTTTACGACAAAGAGTGGTCGCATACATCTACCAGAATCTGTTAGAATGTGTATTTCATTCAATTCATAGTTAAATACAATAGAAGTGTAGATATTAATAACACCCAATCTTTTCTGAGATTTTAGATATTTGAACAAATCGTAGGAATTGTCAGAGATACCGAGCCAGTCTCCATTAACAAACACCTTAGTTTTATTTTTAATATCACTAAAATCTAAGAATGTATCCTTTTCTTTATCATAAATTTGATGAATTCGACCTTCCAATAGTTTAATAATAGGTGAAACACTAGAATATTTTGTAACATAAGTTGAAACAGCAAGATTTTTTACAAGACCAATAGAACCTCCTTCTGGAGTTTCTGGGGCACAGATTACTCCAAATTGTGTGTTATGCAATTTCCTAGGGGGCAATAATTTTCCAGTTTTTTCGGTTGGCGTGTTTACACGTCTTAGATGTGAAAGAGTGCTATTATATGTTAGTCGACTTAGGACTTGTGAAATACCTACCTTGGATGAATTATATTTACCCCAGTTACCGGTAGCCAATCCATGTTTCAATCCAGCAGTAATCGTTGTAGATTTGAAAATTTTATTGACATTTGTCGGATTGATAATATTTTCAATAGAATGGTTATTCTTCCAAGGATTACTATTTAGTTCTTTCATCAAAGTATTCCTCGATTCTTTCGTAAATTTGCTATGATATTGTTTGAATAGAACTCTTAGTTCTTCTCCAGTTGTAGAGACGCGTTTGTTACAGTAACTATCTCTATCGTCATATGGGTGATTATACAATACACATAGTGCTAGTTTATAAATCATATATCCTAGATAGAATGCTTTCTTCTTGAAATTCTTACCAACGTGAGATAGTACATCACGTTCAATCATACCTTTAAACAATTCAATCCGTCTTTCTTCAGAAAGTCTGATATCTTTAGGTTGACCTAGAATCATCGAATATTTTAGAAGGTAGTTAATAGCTTCATCCTGTGTATAAAGAACGGACGATTCTTCAATAGAAGGAATAATCCACTTAAGAATTTCCTTTTTTTTAGGATCATCAATATCATAGATAATATATTTAATAATATCTTTATCATTTGTAATACCTAATGCCTTGAATAGTATAAAGACTGGTACATCTATTTTCACGTGAGGAATCGTGATTTTAAGAGTATAACCAAAATTGTTTTCTTTACTTAAGAGTTTGATACTAACATTCTTTGTATTATTAGAACCATCAGAACAACAAGATTTGATTTCCGATACATGAGAATATTTAGAATTCGTTTTGGAAGTTTTAAATACGAATAGTTTATTTTCTGCAATCTTTTCTTGACAAACAATAACCTTTTCATTACCATTAACAATGAAATAACCACCTAAATCCATTTTACATTCTTCATCAGAAGGGAAATCATTAAGCATACAGTATTTTGATTTTACCATAATAGGAATATCGGCAATATTAATTCCCTTAATTTCCTTATAGCTTACACGTTTCTTATCGTCACTATTTGGGTTCTCCCATACAATAACTTCAATATCTACATAGAGTGTTGAGGTGTAATTAAGATTCCTGTTTCGTGCATCTTGTGGAAACATTTTTTTTATACTACCATCATTTTCGCTAATTTGTGGTTTTGTATAATAGGTGTTTACAAAGTTTACAACAATTTCATATTTATAATTATTCAGTTCTGTATTATAATCATGATAAATAGATAGTGGATTAGAATTTTTGATTATACAAGGTATTTTGTTTTCGATAAAATCGTTAAATGAATCAATATGATGTTTGATAAGATATTTTTTTTTGTCCGAGTCAAGCATGGACTTGATAACGCACCAAACATCATCCTGATTCATTTTAGACATTTATTAAATTTATACGCTCTGTTTTAAATCAATTTTTAAAATTATTCATAATAAAAAATAAATAAAATAATAAATAACAAACCTATCGCTAATAGTTCTTTATATAAAGGTGTATCTTTTTGTTTATTATTAGTATTATTTTCAAATGGTTCTACATAATTAAATAGACTTCTTATTTTAATTGGTAATTTTTTCTTGGGTAATAAATCCGAAGTATCTAGTTTATCTTCGGTATTGCTATTTGGGTATGAGACCTTATATTCATTAATTACGGTTGTATCACCGTTATCAACTATAAATGGTGCATATTCTGGATTATTTTGTATTATTTGGTCATAACTATAGAATAAAGGTTTATTTTGGCATACACCTTCATCTGTTGCTTCACCCTCTAAAGGCTCCTGTGGTTGGTCTTGATAGATATCGTATACAGATTTTTTTAAGAAAGTTTTAATCTGGATATTTAGTGAACTTTTTTCAAGTCTATTTAAATTATTCATAATAGAATTACAGGAGGTATCAACATTTATAATATCACTACCTTCATTAACAAGAAATTTTATTATATCTAAATCCCTATTTTTTGATATAACAGCGGTATGTAATACCTTTCTTCCTAAATTATCAGTTTTACTTAAACAACACGGGGCATTTATTAGACTATAGACTTGTTTTACTATATCAAGATTTCCACATTTTACAGCAGAATGTAAAATAGTTTCATCTTTATTATTTAATAGATTTATATCCATACCCAGTTTATACAACTCATTAATTAAAAAACTATGTCCTTTAATACAAGCGATATGCATAACAGTATTACCATCTTTATTTTTAGCATCGAGGAAATTTGTACAGTTTTTTAAAAGAAAAAGGATACATTTATTAGAATTCCAGTAGATTGCTTCATGTAAGAGGGTGTTGCCTTCATAGTTATAGTCTATCGATTTAGAAAGATCATTAATTCTATTCGAATCATTTAATAGTTGAACAAATCTATTTACAGAATCGTGTCTTATAGAATCTATTATATCTCTATCTAATAATAATTTTATATCATTTTCATTAAGAACTGTTTGTGCTTCTTCACAGAATTTTAGTTCTTCATTTTTTTTTAATAATTCTCCTTTATGGATAGAACATTTTCTATAATGTATATCATACATAGAGGTGTCTTTTGCTAGATTATTTACATCAAACATTTTACAGTTAGATAACAATTTAACACAAGTATAATCAGTCATTTATTATAGTATTATATTATTTTTTAAAATGTCTATATAGTCCTTTGTAACTGATATAAATTATAGCTAAACCAATAGATATTAATAATACATCTATTAGTAGAGTGCCTATTCTTTTTTCGTTACAAACAGCATACGAACACTCTAGTTCATCTGTTTTTAAAGAAAATCCAAGTAGACATTTAGGGGTTTCAATATCAGGACAGTAGGTGTAAGAATTACCTATGTCTATTAATTCATTAACTTCTTCTTTATTTAAGGTATCCTTATGTTTATTTAGGTGTGGTAATTTATAGTTCGGATTTGCCGTTAATATAACTTTGGTACCCTTTTTATTTTTTTTAAAATCAACAATAAGTGCATCCAATTTAGAAACTTCTAATTCTGCTTTTGTTTTTGGAATATTATTTCGACCATATTTTTTAACCATTCTATTCATTTTTTCCGGACTAATATTATCCGTATTCTCTTTATTGTTATAAAATGAGTGTGATGTTTTATCAGTATAAATAGTAAGACCATTATCAAGATATAAAATAGGTAATACTTCCTCTGTTTTCTTTTTATCACGAAAAATATAATAATTATTGTCTTTTTCCATTGGTTGAACTGTTGTCGTAGTCATTACTAATATATTATAATATTTTGTTAAAAAATTATAATTTAATTCTATATATATACTTATGACTAAAGTAAGAATTGTAAAACTAGATGACGCCATTAAAATGAATAAGTCACCTACAAATAATAAATATTCTGTTTATAAAAATCTTATAGAAAATCCAGATAAATTAAAAAATTATATAGAAAAGAAGTCTAGAAAAAATACAGAAACTAAATTTAAAGAACAATTTAATCATATTAACCCTATTAAAAAAAGGACAAAAAAGAATATTAAATCTAAGGTTAAATCCAAATCACTTGGTAAAAATATGATAGATAAAATTTTTTATAAAATAAATAATGAACAACCGATTAGTTCGGTAAATAAAGTAAATCTATTAAAATTATTTCGAGAAATTATTAGAACAAATGATGTAAAACTATCTAATAAATTTATTAAAATTATAACAAGAAAACAACTTATTATGATATTGGCGTTTTTAGGTGTTGTTAAAACAAAAACACAAGCACCTACACCATTATTAAAAAATTTACTATATAATTGTATCACATCTACTATAAATATTATAACCTAATTACGCTTTAAATTCGCTTCTAAGTTTCATTAGAAGTTTTCCGTGATTATTTTCGCCATTATCATCTTTGTCCATACCCCAATATTTATCAGTATCCCTAAAGATTAGATTATTATTACCTGTCTTGAGTAGTTTTTCCTTTAGTTCTGTGTTTTGTGTGAAATAGTCTCTCATAATTTCTTCGAGGATTTCAAGTTTATTTTCTTCCCAATCTGCGTTAAGTGTCTTTTTCATCTTTTTCATATTTGTTTTATTACCTGTTTTCTTTGCAAGATTCGGAAGATCGCCTACATAGGTTTCGGAGTCATGTGTAAATAGGTCTTTAAAATCATCATCCTTGTTTTTTGTTGAATTAAGAGCATGTTCAAGTGAAACGAATTTTCGTCCATTATAACTAAAGGGTTCTGAAATGTTATAATTAGACAACCATTTGTAAGTTTTGGTTTTAGTCGAATACATAAGATTATCTACTCCTAGATTCTCGGAATCATCAGTCTGTTCTCCGATAAGATCGGCTTCAAGTTGGATTGGTTCTATAGTTGTATCTTCAAGTGCACCTATAACAGAAATCTTATTATCACCAAATTCAAATCGTTTAGCTATAATTTTAACAGAAATATCCTCATTTTCTTGTAGTTTAGTAAAATTTTCATTTTCTTGATGGTGTTGTTTGGCAAGAAGAATACTCATAGGAGAATCTTCATCATCAATATAAGCCATAATACCCATTTTATTAATACTCTTTACTTTACATTTGATAATATCACCTTCTTGAGGATTACAAACTTGAGCGGAATAGGTGATATTATAAATAATATTACCATTAAATTGAGACATCATTAGTTTCCCCATACTACGTTTTAGCAATCTAACACTATCAAGTTTAACATATCCATTATTTACACATTTTCCTTCAATTTCTGATTGGATCTTTTCTTTTAGCACTGTATTAATATCATTTGAAAGTTGATTAGAATCAATTGCGGTTGTGTAAGTTTGTTCATTTTCGAAATAGATAGTCATTATGTATATATAATTACTATTATATATAAATCAATTTTAATTTTTTTTTAAATTAATCTCTCTCTCAATTGCTTCTTCCGCAGTATAAAACCATCTTGCATTATTTGTAGTGCTATTTAATTCATTAAGTCTAATATATATGTCTAATTCTAAACATAATAAATCTTTACTTGGTAAAGAACCTTCTTTATATGTACCCCTTTTAATCTTATTAATATATTCTACTATAGTATCTTTTTTCATACCTTCATTACCACAAATACTACCCGTTTTAACTTTTGTTAATTTAGTTTCTGTATTTTTTTCTTTAATTTTTATATTCATTTTATTATTTTTATTAAACATGTAAATAATTAATTTGTTCGGTGGTAGTTCTGATTTTATTTTATTCTTAATATTTTTTAGTATTTTTAATTTGTTTGTCATATCTACTAAACTAAATTTGTCATCTTTATAAGCCATATATTTTACATTCGTTTCAGATGTTGCTATTTTATAACCAAATATATCTTCCCCATTTTCTGTAATACCAAGATCCCTACTATTAAACAAAATATGAGAATCTAATAACTTAAACATCTGATTTTCTACACTTGATAAACTATTATTTTTTTGTTTTTTTATAATTATTTCTATTAGTATTTCTTTATTTATTGGGTCTAGATAGGAATATGGTATATTCAATCCTATTTTTTTTTTAAGATTATCTATATAATTAATAAGTTCATTACCCTTAGGAACATTTATTTTTAATCTATCCGTTATAATTTTTAATTTTGAGTTGTAAATTTTATTTAATTTTTTTTGAAATTTATCTGTATCTAAATCCGTTTTTACTTTATTTTTTCTAGTTATTTTAATACGTTCATTAGTTGTGTCTATATAGCGTCTTTTTTTAGTATATGGAAATCGTAAATTATTAATAGATGTGTGTTGACCTTTAACAATCTTAGGTTTTACTATATATTTAGTACCAACTCTTGACAAAACACTTTCTCTATTATATGGATCTTTAAGAAGTTCACTATTCTCTACAAGTTCATTTAAACTATAGTAAAGTAGATTATAATCTTCATCGTATTCGGCTTTGTAAAACTTCTTAATATCATTTAGAGTATAATAGAATTGTTTAGTATAGAATGTTTTTATAAAGGTTTTAATTTCATCAATATTATCTTCTATAAATCTATAATCTAATGTATTAGAGTTACTTGCAGAACTCTCACTATCTGGAAGACATTTAAAATCACAGTTTTTAAAATTACAAATCTTACTATTATCTAAATCATGTAATCCGATTTCTATTTCTTTTTTAATATCCTTTCTAGATATTTTTATTTTAAATTTTTGTTTATAAATAGCATCGGTAAACCTATTAAGTTCTTTATTCAGTCCACAATCTATAGCATTCGTTTTAATTAGATATTCAACTTCTGCAATATTTTTTTGTTTTTGTTCTGAAATTCTATACATTTTCAAATCAATCGTTTCATATTTTTTTGGTGCAACAGAGGCATACTGATATACTAATACATTTCTATGTTTAAAAGGTAGTTTTATATGTGAACAATTACGAATCGCTCTACCTATAACCTGTTCCAATTTATTCATATGAAACCAAGGATCCAATATATGTACTTGTCTAATAAACTTAAAATCTAAACCTTCTGCCGCGGTTTCACTGCCTATAATTACCTTAACCTTTTTACCATCTTCGTTTTCATTTTCTATTTTTAGATAATTAAGATAACTATTTTTAGATAATTCATTATCACCTGTAATAAGTATATACTGTTTATCTTGGGTCTTTCCATTCTCTAATAAAGAACCACCATAATTACTATATCCATTCAGTTCTAGTGTTAGTGCTAGTGGTATAATGCCTGAACCTAAAAATCTTGAATAGATAAATACTATACCTTCACTTTTATCTATATTATCTAGTATATTGGAAATTTTGGTAGAGTATTCTCCTATTTTTTTTTTATCAAAAAATTCTTTATATTCTTCTTTCAAAAAACTATATTTATTTTTCTTTTTTTTTACAATCGTATTTAATCCACTATCTCCAATTAATTCCTTTATAGTTTCTGATTTGTTTATATTTGGAAATACAATATTAGAAGCCATTAATCCATTAATATTAAATGAACCATAGTCATCATCACTTGTTTTAATGTCCATAGATTCATATTGTTTAAGCTGATAATCTTTCATTTCACAACCAATTATTTTTAAATTTTGTATACGTTTATCTTCTGGTATTTCATTATTATTAATATCTTTTTTAGGGAAATCTGATGGTTTAAGTAGCTGTTTATCGCCATAAATATCTGGATATAATCTTTTGGGAAATTTTAATGGATGTTCTCCTCTAAGATAAGAGATATAACCTCGGGATTTATCTAAAAGAACATTTTTCCCATAAGGAGTGATTCTACCATCTTTATCAAACATATTAGTTTTAGTAATCGTTTCTCTTTTATCATTTGTTAGAAGTAAATTAAGTATAAAAATAATTTCTTCTGCTTTATCAAACATAGGTGTTGCAGATAGCAAAATAAGTTTCATATTATCTGCTATACCTAAAACTTCTAGTAAATATGCGGGTAATTTTTTACCATCTTTACTACCACCTTCTTTAATATTATGAACTTCATCAATAATCATAACAGTATTAGAAAACATTTCCTTTACCTTTTTTATATAGAGTTCATTATTAAACTTTTTAAGATTACGTATAGTATTAGAGAATTCTATGTAACCAAAAAATTTATATCTATTATTTATTATTTTATTGATTTTTTTTGTAATAACTTCTCTACTATCATCTGGAGATATCTTAGATTCATCTGAAAATTTAGATTTAGTACATTGATCTTTACCATTTCCACTTTTAAATTTTTCTATATTAAAAATATTATTTTTAAAATTTTCTTTAATGGATGGATTAAGCATAACATTAATTTTTTTATTATTAGAAACAAGATAATCTCTAAAATTTTCAGCTATAGAAATACTAGAACATGTTTTACCTACACCTGTTCCATGGAACAATAATATACTGTTGTATGGTGTATTTGGAGACATGAATGTTTTTAAGAATTTTTGGTTATTAGAAAGATTAAACTTACACAATTTTTTTGTGATATTATCTAAATTTGTTAAATTTTTTATTTTTTTAGTTCTGTTTAAATAAAACTCCTTTTTATTGTATATTTTTTTATTAAAATCTTTATCATCAAGACTTGGATAAAAACTAAAAGTATTGTTAGACATTTAATATTACATATTATTTATTTTCAACCGTGTTACGAATATAGTTATTAATATATCGGAACACCTTTTTTTTTTCTGTATTATATGGCCTTATAATTCGAGAACCATCGCCAAAACTATACCATTTTATGTTACTAATTTCAGAGATTTGATTGATATTGTTTTTATCAATAGAAATATTAATATCCTCTGTTAGTTCTGCAAGGTAGTAGACATGTTTGTATTTAATATGATTTGTTCCATGAAACGTTTCGACAAATGTTTTGTTATAGTCTGCAATTTTATAATATTCTGGTGAAATATTGGTTTCTTCTTCAAATTCTCTCACAGCACACCTAATGTCTGTCTCATATAAATTCCTTCTACCCTTAGGAAATCCCCATTCTGGAGAACCATAAACAACAGGAGTTTCTTTGTTAATTAGGTCTAGTGTAATATATCTTCCGTCCACAAAAAGACCTCTTTTTAGATGATTAAATTTGTCTTTAGAAATATTATATTCGCTAATATTATTTTTTGTTTGTTTGGTTCTGTTTTTAAACCATAACATATCCCATAGATAATCAAAATCATTATTTACTATCAATGTTCTTTCTTGTTTTGTCATAATCTTGAAAATATTACAAATATATTCGAAATGTTCTATATTATATTTTCCTCGCATAAATTCAATAAATCCAATCGTGTCTTTCCGTTGTATCATTAGATACTTTAGTTGACCATTTGCACATTTATTGTATAAAATAACACCATAACTAATAATAGGGGATAGGCAAGTTTTGTAATTGTGTCCCTTTTTTCCACAATTACAGCAATAAATAATTTCATTTTTTTTCATTTTTATTTATTGTGTTTAAACTTTTAAATATAAGTTATTATTTTTATAATTAATATGTTATTATTATATATGGATCCCGAATTATGGGGGCCTAAGTTATGGTACTTCCTTCATACTATATCATTTGAATACGAACCTACACCTAATTCTAAAAAAGAATATGCCATTTTTTTTAACTCTTTAAAACATATTATACCATGCAATACTTGTAAAAAACATTATGAAGAATTCCTAATTGATAATCCAGTGGAAAACAGTCTTGATAGCAAGGACAGTATTATAAGATGGGTTCTCAAGTGTCACAATAATGTTAATAAAATAAATAATAAAAGAGAATGGAGTTATGAGGAACTAATTGAAAAATACACGAGTATATTCAAAAATGATTTATATAATAAATTAAATTATAAGAATTTATCTATTTTATTAGGATTAATTATAGTTATTTTATTACTTTTTATGTTTTTTGTTAAATAAATTTACACTATTATTATATATGATTAAGATAGTAATTATTATTGTAATTATTATTTCCATCTTTTTTTATTTTAGACAAACGAAATCAAATTATATTAAAGATGGAGTATCGTTAGACAAACTAGAACATACTTCATATAATGTTATTTCAGATGATATTAGACCACCAACAATTGATAATAATATTTCTTATTCATTCTGGATTTATTTGAAAGAATTCTATTATAATTTTTCAAAATGGAAACATATTTTCCATAAAGGAACTAATATAGAAAACAAACAATTAGATTATTCTTATTGGAATAATATAGAGGCTGAAATACCAGAACAAAGTATCGGGGTATGGATGCATCCTTATTCTAACAATTTAAGAATATGTGCTAAAACAGAAGATAATATTATAGAATATACAGATATTGATGATATTTCGCAGAATGAATCAGTTCATATTAGTATTACTATTTCTAACAAAACACTAAATGTTTATATTAATACTAAATTAGTAACTACAAAAGTTTTCGGTAATAAAATATCTATTAACACTAAACCAATGTACTTTAATTTTCCATATTCATATAATGGAACTATTTACAATTTTTTATATCTACCAAGAATTACAGACAAAACACTTATAACACAGTTATTCAATAAAAAACCACCAACAAATCAGAGTAATAGTATTACAAAAAATAAATTCCTTGAAAATAGATTAGATATAAAAGAAACCAAATTTATTTCAAACATAAAATTACCACCTTCTAATATTGGAATAAAATTCACATATTCATTATGGCTATATATTAATAATATTCCGGAAAATGCACTATGGAATACCAGTTATAAATACAAAAAAAATATTATTAAAAAATATGGGTCACCTAATATAAAATATATACCATTTACCAACACACTTGTTATTGAAATATCATATAGAGATAAAAATGATGAAGTAACTATTCATGATATTAATATAGATAATATTAAACTTCAGAAGTGGAATCATTTAGTGGTTAGCTTAGATGGAAGACATACAAATGTTTATATAGATGGTAAATTAATAAAACATATCCTAATACCTTCTGTACCATTTATTTATAACAAAAATCTATTTATTGGGGATAAAAATAATGATTTTAATGGATATATATCTAATGCTATATACTATAATACAGCCATATCATATAAAGAAGTAATGAAACTTTATAAAAAGGATAAATCGCAACTAATATAATTTATTTTATTAAAATATAGTAATGTATCCATATATTAAAAAAAATTTTAATTTAAAAAAAAATCTAATGATATTTACAATAATTTGTATCATTATTTCTATTTTTATATATTTTTTAACCCAAAAATATTTAGTTAAACCAAGAAAAAACATCTCTATTAAAAATCTTATCCCGTATATCCATAATGCTAAAAAGGAACTCAGAGTTGCAAAACAATCTATCCCACCTTCAACACAAGGACTAGAATATAATATTAATTTTTGGATATTTGTAAATGACTATAAGTATCGTATGAACCAAGATAAAATTATAGTTCAAAAGGGAGACACAAATGGGGTTAATCCTATTATAATGCTAGCTAAAAATAGTAATAACCTTAAAATAAAAGTATCGACCAGTTATTTTAATAATATAGAAAATGATAATGATATGGTTCTAGATCTCGATGAACCTGAAGAATTTACTATAAATAATATTAAACTACAAAGGTGGGTAAATATAAATCTTACATTTGTTGATAATAGTATAGATGTATATTTAGATGGAAAACTTGTAAGTAGTTTTATACTAAAAGGATTTCCAAAAATTAATGAAGGTGGTCTTGTTATTACTCCTAATGGAGGATTTAATGGTCGTATTTCTAATCTAACATATACAAATAAAGGATTTTCTTACAAAAAAATCTATAACGTTTATAAAAATGGTCCAGAACATCTCTAATTAAATTTCTTAATTTATTATAATGAGTAATAACATTAATAATATTAAAAAAAAAATTAATAATCTTAATGTAAATAAATCAGTTTCTTTAACGACTAATAATGTCGCTAATATTAAAAAAAAAATTAATACTCTTAATGTAAATAAATCGGTAACTCCGCCACCACCGCAACAAAGAGTAACATTACCTAAGAAGGTAACTCCGCCACCACCGCAACAAAGAGTAACATTACCTAAGAAGGTAACTCCGCCACCACCACAACAAAGAGTAACATTACCTAAGAAGGTAACTCCGCCACCACCACAACAAAGAGTAACATTACCTAAGAAGGTAACTCCGCCACCACCACAACAAAGAGTAACATTACCTAAGAAAGTAACAACTACAGATTCTTCTAATAAAACAAATTATGTTGTACCTGAATCACCACCACCTAGTTATAGTAATTCAAACAATACACGTGTAAAAAAAACATTAAATAAAATGAAGAATTTATCATCAGATGTGTTTTTAAAACTTAAAAATAGTGCTAAAAAACTTCATGGAGTATCAAAAAGTAAGACAGTAAATAAGATTATTAGATTAGCGGTAGGTATAATGTTTTTACTATCTTTAGTGATTTTGTCTTTGTTTTATAAAACATTGAATAAACATTTTAAAAATTCGATTATATATCTGATATATAGTCTTTTGACGTTAATGGTATCATTGTTTGTTATACCTATGATATTTTCAGATAGTTCAACCATAGGACAGATAGCAACACTTGTGATAATAGGGATTGCAACATTATTCTTCGCAGTATTTACAAAAAAATATATAGAATATCTTAAATCCTTTAGGAAGGATTCCCCATATCTTATAAAGGATATGAAAAATGCGAAAAAGAGTTTGGTAATAGAACAGAATCCAGATAATGATGAAAATATTATACTTTATAGATCAGATAATGAAGATGGAGGAATTGAATTTTCTTATAGTTTTTGGATTTTAGTAAACGACTTTACATTTAAGGACAAAAATATGAAACATGTTTTTCATAAAGGGGATAGTAAAGCAGAAGTATCTTATACTCCGGCCGTGTGGATACATCCTGATAAAAATACTATAAGAATTAATATGAATACAATAGACTCAAAGGATAATATTATAGATATAGATAATATGCCTGTAAATAAATGGGTACATCTATCTCTTGTTGTAAAACAGAAGGTAGTAACAATATATGTAAATGGTAATATAAAAAAAAGTAAAAGACTTGAGTCTATACCAAGACAGAATTTTGGTAATGTCTGGATAAATCTCTTTGGTGGATTTGACGGTTACCTATCTAAATTGAAATATACAAGGAGAGCACTAAGTTATTCAGAAGTAGAAAACATGGTTTCAGACGGACCATCTACAAAAATGTCGGAATCTTCTGGTGTTGAACCGCCATATTTGGATGATGACTGGTGGTTAAAATAGTTAAGTTCTTGTTTTAAATTTTTATTCAACAACATAAGTTTATCCATATCCTTTTGAATAAGTTCAAAATTTTCAATATTTGTTTTATTAATTTGTTGGGATTCATTTATAAGTTTTTCAATCTCTTCAGCATTTGTTTCTATTTTATGCATAATTTCATCAGAATTTTCTATTAAAGAATATTCTTCTGGAATGAGTTTCTTTAAACAATTTCCCATTATAAAGATATAGTATATATTACTCTATATCATTTTAAATTATGTTTTAAGAACAATTAAACAATCAGATGCTCTGGTTACAGCAGTATATACACAAGATTTAGTATCGTTCGTATTATTTTTCACAATATCCATAATGTTTACATATACTCTTTTATATGTAGAACCTTGCGACTTATGAACTGTAATACAATAACCATAATCAATATCTGCCAAAACATCAATATAGTTGCTATAAAAGAATTCCCACAATCTTTTAAGAATAATATTGTTATATTTATTTTTATTAGAGATAAGTTTTTTTATTTCTGAAAATTTTTGTTTAATAGAACTACACAATAATTCATAATCATCTTTACTTTCATCAGACATAATATAGATGTAGTCATGAAAGGTTTCTAGTTGGTTATCTTCATTTTTTTTCTTAGCAATAATTCCGATTTTCCAGGTTTTAAATGTAATATCAGAAACGAATTCAATAATCTCATTAATTAATGATGTAATTTTTGTATTATCTTTCACCATAAAGGTGTTCTCATCTACAACAAATCTACATAATGGACAACAGTTATTTTCTTTTAACCATTGTTTAATACAAGAATCACAATACATATGGTCACATTTTAGCTGAGATTGTTCATTAATATTATCTTCTAGACAAATCGGACATATTTTGTCTTTTTCCTTAAGAGTCCGAATATTATAACCGAATGACGCTTTAAGATTCAGTAATTTGTTAAGTGGTAGAGGGTTAAATTTGAAGTCGTGCACTTTAATATCAGTAATAGTAGCGTGTTGTGATGAATAGAATTTATTTTCAATAGAACTATAGTAGTTATTAAAAATGATTTTTTCACTAACATTATACTTTTCTTTGTTATCCTTGAAAAGCAAAGAACGAATAGAATTATTAATAAATCGTTTTTTCTTATTAGTATAAGTAAGAATAATAGATTCATTTATATTTTTCATATAATTAGAGATCCAGTTTTTATACTCTTTCATAAATCTGATATTATCTTTACATAGTTCTTTTGGAGGTCTTTTGTTATTTTTAATAGAATTTGTATATTTCAAAATATCGTTTTTGAACCTTTCAATAATATCTAATTTTACTTTATTTATACCAAAATCAATTGTAAAAACATTGCTTATTTTTTCATTAACAGGTGGGAGTTGGTTTCTATCTCCAATAAATATTATTTTTGTTTTAGAATATCTTGAATTTTGCACAATTCCTTCTAACATATCTTGACAAATCATAGAACTTTCATCAATAAGAACAATGTGAAAATGTTTGATATTATATTTATTACATAGGTTTTGTTGACTATTATAAGTATATAATTCTCTACCCATTTCATCTATATTACGTTTTATATTTAGGAGTTTTTGAATGGTAGTATAAACAATATTTTTCCCCTTTAGTGAACTATATTGTTCTAAAATAGTAACTGCTTTATTGGTTGTAGCACAAAATGCTATTTTCTTTTTTTTATAAATTTCATTATCCAAAATTTTAGATATAATAGTAGTTTTTCCGGTACCTGGATCGCCCTCCAATAAGAAGAACTTATCATTAGATTCAAGAAACTGTATAATAGATTTAGAGGCGTGTTCTTGCTGTTCATTATAAACAAACATATTTTGATTATATATTAATGTTTTTATTTATTCAAATTTAAAAATAATTATATATAATATTTTAATATTAATATGGGTTATATCCAACTTTTAGCAACCGGTGCACAAGATTTTAATCTTATAGGTAATCCACAAATATCTTTTTATAAAATAGTATATAGAAGATATTCTAATTTCTCAGTAGATTCAAAAAAAATAAAATTAATAGGAAATAAAATCAGTAATACAGAACAGGTTACACTTGAATGTGATATAAAAAGAGATGGTGACCTTCTATCTAATTTATATTTTACATTTGAATTACCAGAAATATTTTCAGGTGCTAGAAATGAACTAAGTAACACAGCTAATAGTGTTCCTTATGAATTTAGATGGGTTGAAAATATAGGTACCAATATTATTAACAATACAAAATTGTTTTTAAATGATTCTGTGATTAATTCTTATACGGGTGAATATCTCCAGGTAATGTCTGAATTAATCTATGATGATTCTAAAAAGAAAATATATGATGAAATGACTGGAAATGTGCCTGAGCTATATAACCCAGGACTTCACAATGAAATTAATAATAAAAGCAAAGGTGAATATTATCCAATTATAACTAATGGTGGAAATAAATGGCCAAACGGCCCGGTATATGACCCAGTGGGTAATATGACAAAACAAGACGATACTAATATGACAAAATACATTTACAATGTAAAAAATTCAATTAATCCCAGTAGTATCGACCCAGCAGATGTCCCAACGGGGCTCGACATCACGATATCACAACAAGCATTTAATAGTCAAGTGCAGGCAACAGTAGTTTCGTTATATAACTGGGCTATAAATTCTCAAAATAATCACAATAATTATCATTTCTATGGTCAATATGATAGTTTGGGTCTTTATTCTGGTACTATGAATGGAGATAGTATACATTTTAAGGATGGGAACACATATACTATAACAAATAATTTACATCCACTGAGGTGGCCGACAGATGATTATTTAGATGACTCATCATATCAGGCAAAGGTAAAATTACATTATTCACATTATCCACATGTTAGAGGTTCAGAAGATATTGACGTCGTATCAGTTCAACATAATATCAATTCACCATTAAATTCGGAAGTAATATATAGACATACAACCAGAATTACGAATACGAGTGATCTAATACCTTCTATTAAAAAAAGAAAAATTAAAGTTCCTTTGAATTTCTTTTTTTCAAAATCATCTGGATTAGCTTTACCATTAATAGCGCTACAATATACAGAAGTAAGAGTAGAAGTTAAACTTAATCCATTAAGAGACTTATATACCTATTTAGATTATATCGATAGTGTTGGTGCAGATAATAATAAACAGATAGCAAGGTTAAAATCAGTTAGTCAGGATGGTTCTGGAGTAACTATTAATAGATTTATAGAAAATACAACCTTTGATATAAAACCATCTTTAGAAGCAGAATATGTGTATTTAGATAAAGATGAAAGAAATAGATTTGCTATAAATAGTCACGAATATCTTATAGAAGATGTTTTTAAACCCCCAACTATTAAGGGAATTACTTCAACTAAGGACCATAATATTATATTACACCATCCGGTAAAAGAACTAATCGTAGTATCACAACGTTCAGATATGGAATATGTGAATAACTGGAATAATTATTCTAATTGGACTATAGAAGATGTATCTCCAACAAGTTATAGATATCATAATATAGAAAACGCATATTATAGTCAAAGTCTAAGTCAGTTTTACCATTACAATAGGTATAATCCAGCACGAGCAGCTGATGAATATAAAAAGGAATTTTTTAATAAAAATATCATTGAAAATTTACAATTAATATTTAATGGTCAGGTAAGATTAGACAAAAAGGATTCAGATTATTTTAATTTACAACAACCATTCCAACATCATAAACGTAAAATAAAAAATGGTATACATGTCTATTCATTCTCTCTAAATCCGAATGATTTTCAGCCATCAGGAGCCTGTAATTTTTCAAGAATAGATAATTTCAAAATGAATATAGATTTAGGATTGAGGCAAAATGTGAAGGAAATACCAAAAAAAGCAGATAATTCATTTTATTATAGCTACAATTTCAATATATATGCAGTTCATTATAATATACTTAAAATAACTAGTGGATTAGGCGCTAAACAATATGTTAACTAGTTCCAACTTTCGCGATTTACTTTTTAGGAATGATTCAAATTGTTTAATAAATTTTTCCACTTTCATCGAGATTTCATTCTCCCAAAAATCTTGTTCAAATTCTACATCAATTACATTAATCGTACATTCCTTGCTTTTTTTGAAACATTCGACCAGTTTGGCATTTTCCAATTCTAGGATATACATATAGGCATAAATCTGAACCTTTTCATAATCCCTAAGTTTATAAAACAATCTGTTCATACGATTTTTGACCTCAATCAGTACATTATCATCATTAATCCCATCAATTTTACCACCAACAAACCAGTTGTGTTCGGTTTTAAACATATGCCTTTTGAAAAAGGTATCTACTGTATTTACTTTATCTCCATAAATTTCTGTATACTTAGCAACTCCAGAATTTTCGTGTTTTATTCCAAAATTAGTGTTTGTTTTTTCTGTAATGCAGCTCTGGACTAGTTTCTTATCTTTTTCTGGAATTGTATCGAACTTCTTTAGAATTTCCTGTTTAGCTTTATTCATATCAACAACATCATTAGATCCGAGACATGCTTTCATTTTTTCCTTGATGTTAATATTATTCTCCTTAGAAATACGATTAATAAATTCATCGGTTGATTCAACAACAACCCCTGCTTCTTTAATAATAGCTTCATAGTCATCTGGAAAGTTTTTCTGCCAGATTTTAACAATAATCTCACTAACGTCTTTATACTGGTTGTGTCCGGTGATAACCGCGAGTTCGCTTGCGTAGATACAGAGGTTCATGATTGGTATGGTAATTATACCTAACAAACCTTTATATATTCAATTTTATTAATTATAAATATAAGCATATCGTCCTATTATACAATAAATTTCTAATTATAAATTTTAAATTAATTAAATTAAATCTATAGAATTTTTTTCTTGGTATATAGTATACAAAATGGGTGGAGGATTAATGCAACTCGTAGCTTACGGCGCACAGGACGTTTACCTTACTGGTAATCCGCAAATTACTTTCTTTAAAGTGGTCTACCGCAGACACACTAACTTCTCGATGGAAGCTATAGAGCAGACGTGGAATGGTTCTTCTACGACTGATGGTCGCTGCACGGCTACCATTTCTCGCAATGGTGACCTTATTCACAAGATGTTTATCGAGGTTGGAGGCGAACGTAACGGGGATGTCAAAAACCCTGGTGCGGCATGGATTGATAATGTTGAACTTGAGATAGGTGGTCAGAGAATTGATAGACAGAGTGGTGTTTTTATGGAAGCTTATGCTGAATTAACGCAGAAAAACCCGGGTGGTATTATCGGTGGTAAAGGTACAGGTGCCGACGACGTTCCTACTGGTACTGTGTTCCAGAATATGTCTGGTATGGGATGTGTTGCTGGTGAAGATGACAACATTGATCATTTTTATGTTCCTCTTCAGTTCTGGTTTTGCAGAAATGCTGGTCTTGCCTTACCTCTAATTGCTCTTCAGTACCACGAGGTTAAAGTAAATTTACAGCATCGAGTTTCTACTGTTTGGGATGACCAGGTTGTCAACAGACTTTACGTTGACTATATCTATCTTGATACTGATGAACGCCGCCGTTTCGCACAGGTTTCGCACGAATACCTTATCGAACAGGTCCAGGAACAGACTATTGAGGACAATGCGCGAGAGGTGGAGCTTAACTTAAATCACCCAGTTAAAGAACTATTCTGGACCGCTGCTGAAGGTGCTAGTGGTACTGATAATGCTAAGTCGCTAGTTGTTCCTACGGACGTAAACAACGCGGCCGCGACGAACGGTACATTTATGCTTAAACTTAATGGTCATGAACGCTTTGCCAGAAGACACTATAGATATTTCAGTAGAGTCCAGGTAATTGACCACCATTCCGGTTCTGGTGGTCACAACACCACCAACACCCCCACGACCGCGAATATTTCAAGCCTTAATGATGCTATCTGCGTGTATTCGTTCGCACTTAAGCCTGAGGAGCACCAGCCATCTGGCACGTGCAACTTTTCGAGAATAGACACCGCTGTTCTTGAGTCATCGAACACCTTCGTAGCAAATTCTGTTCTATTCGCGATTAACTATAATGTTCTTCGTATTATGAGTGGTATGGGTGGTCTCGCATACTCTAACTAAACTTATAGTTTTTATTTTATTTTATTTTATTTAATTTATTACAAATGTAATTATATATTATAGATTTTAATATATATTTATTAGTTATTATAGTTATTATAGTTATTATAGTTATAGGATTATATTAATTTTTTTTAATTAAATTAATTTCTCAGAATTTTTTTCTTGGTATATAGTATACAAAATGGGTGGAGGATTAATGCAACTCGTAGCTTACGGCGCACAGGACGTTTACCTTACTGGTAATCCGCAAATTACTTTCTTTAAAGTGGTCTACCGCAGACACACTAACTTCTCGATGGAGTCTATAGAGCAGACGTGGAATGGTTCTTCGAGGACTGATGGTCGCTGCACGGCAACGATTTCTCGCAATGGTGACCTTGTTCACAGAATGTATTTAGAAATTGAAGGAACCACCGGTATGTCTACTGAGACAGGCAATCTTGCTGGAAAATGTTTTAATCCTGGTTCGGCTTGGATTACTGATGTTGAGATTGAAATTGGTGGTCAGAAAATTGATAAACATAGTGGTAAATTCTTAGAGGTTTGGGCTGAGTTAACTGAGAGAAACCCTAATGGTATGGTTAGTTCTGGACATAGAAAGGGTGCCAATGGTATGGGTACTTTGTTCCAGAATATGGCTGGTATGGGTGGTCAACTTGGTGGTTATACCGAGGCCGCCGCCGATATGAATGGCGAAACGTTACTCCGCCACATGCATATCCCACTTAGATTCTGGTTCTGCAAAAACCCAGGTCTTGCTCTCCCGCTTATTGCCCTCCAGTACCACGAGGTCAAGGTTAATTTGAACCACAGAATTGCCACTCTATTCAACCAGGGTGTCGAAGCTAATAAACTATGGGTTGACTATATCTATCTTGATACAGATGAACGCAGACGTTTCGCACAGGTTTCGCACGAATACCTTATCGAACAGGTCCAGGAACGTAGACTCCAAACACCAGCTGGTGATCACGAACTAAACTTTAATCATCCGGTTAAAGAATTGATTTGGGCAGGTAACGACGAAGATAAGCCCGCCCCGGCCGCCAACGGCGGTGTTGGGTTGTGTGGTACTAGTATTAGAAATGTTACTACCAACGCGGACTGCACGTTTCATTTAAAACTAAATGGTCACGACCGCTTTTCTCCTCGTGAGTCTACATATTTCTCGCGTCTCCAGGTTAACGAATACCATTCGGGCTATGGTGGTCTTAATGTGGATGGCACGAACACCGCCAGGCAGGTGTCTAATGGTGGTGGTTGTCTTAATGGTATTTGCGTGTATTCCTTTGCTCTTAAGCCGGAGGAACACCAGCCATCTGGCACATGCAACTTCTCGAGAATTGATAGTGCTCACCTAGTTTCAAGTGATGATTTACTGGCTAATGTTGATTGCTATGCTATTAACTACAACGTCCTCCGTATCATGAGTGGTATGGGTGGTCTCGCATACTCCAACTAAACTTATAGTTTTTATTTTTTCCTTTTAATTTAATTTAAATAATATTATATAAACAAATTATATAATATGAAATCTAGTGAAAATCTTAATAATAAATTACGTAAAAATATTAATGGTTCATTTATACAATCCGCATCTAATAATAATGATTTATATATTGTTGGTAATCCACAGATAAGTTTTTTTAAAGTTGTATATAGACGCCATACTAATTTTACAATAGATACAGTAAAACAATTTATTACTGGATACTTTGAATTACATCCAACAAATAATACTAAATGTAATGTAGTTATATCCAGAGATGGAGACCTTCTAAAAAATGTATATGTAGTATCACATGATAGTAATATAACAAATGGATCAAAAATAATAAATACAGTAGAATTAGAAATAGGTGGAAAAATTATATGTAAAAAAACACAAGAATGGATGGATATAGAAAACGAATTAACTACACCTGGCTCTAAATTAAGGGGATTTAAATCTATGCTTAACAATGTAGGTAATACTTTAAATGAAACATTATTTCCGAATACTATAGAAACAACACAAATACCTTTAAATTTCTGGTTCTGTAAAAGTCCAGGACAGGCTCTACCACTAATAGCAATACAAACACAGTCAGTTGTTTTAAATTTTACTTGGGGTATAGGTAATGATGTTGGAACAAATGCTTCTTTGGAAGTACATGCTGATTATATACATTTAGATGTAGATGAAAAAAGGCGATTTTCAACTATATCACACGAATATCTTATAGAACAAGTACAAGTTCAACAGGCAAGTAATAAGACTTCAACTATACTAAATTTCTTTCAACCTGTTAAAGAAATTATTTGGACCAGTAATCTAGTTAATGCCTATGGTAGTGCCAAACTAACATTTGATGATGAAGATAGATTTTCTAGCCAACCAGAAGAATATTTTCAGTTAAGACAGACCTATGACTATCATACTACTATACCATTCCAGAATATAACAACAACTCCATTAGACACAGAAAATAACACATCTATTATAAGTAATACACTATCATCACAACTTATATTTGCACATAATGATTTATCTAAAACAGTAAATGACGATGTTGGAGCTTCTAATTCTACGCCCACCGAGGGAATTCCATTAAATGATACAGCTGGCCGTGATACATTTTCAATAGGTAGAGTAATAAATATAAATGATGAACCGAAAAGATATAAACAAGTTTTACCAACTAATGAAAATAATGAAAATAAACCAGATTATTATTTTTTTTCAGCAGATGAGAAGCATAAGTTTAATGAATTATCTATAGGAGATACATTACTATTTACTGTTTTTGGAAAACAAACTTTAGGTAATCGACTATCTTATGACGGTGCGAATTACACCTCGACCAGTACAACTAAAAGTATTAATATTATATCAAAAATTATAGATATAGATAAAGGTGTTGAATCACCAAATATAACAGAGCATGAAGCAAAAATTAAAGAAGGTGTTGCTATTGGATTTAGACTATCGGTACCAATATATAATAAAATTAATAATAATAATCCAAATGAGGCTAATACTCATTTTGGTATAAATAAAGGTACTGATATTCCCACAATGAGACAATCAGCAGGTCTTATAAATATTTCATCTATCTATAAACTAGACACAGACGGTTATAATGTCACTAAATTATCAAAAAAAATTAATTGCTATTCGTTTTCTCTTAAACCAGAAGATCCAATGCCTTCTGGAGCATGTAATTTTTCGAATATAAAAACGGTTAAATTAGTTACAGATTCTCCTCTTACAAATGCCGATAATATATATGCAATTAATTACAATGTATTACGTGTTATAAGTGGTAAATGTGATACGGTATTTTAAACGTAAATATTATTTATAATATCGTCAAAATTTAGTATTTTAGTCATAAATAATAGTATGTCCTTGTCTATTAGTATAGCTGGAGACCAATTTTTTAAAAGTGTTTCATTATGATAAACAACTTTACTACTATAATAAGATATTAGTAAATTTAAATTAGAAATAGAAGTAGATATGTTAGAAAGCATCCATATTGGAGGATTAAATGGATAATCATGTGGTATGTTAAGAACAAAGGATAATTTAAGTGTATCATCTAAATAATCATTAATTTTATTATTTATTTCTGGGGGAAGATTTTCAAAATAATAGCCATCATGTTTATAACAAAACTCTACTTCAACTACTATTCTATTACTATCCTGTTTACCTGATACATTCGTAATATATTTTTTGAAGTCTTTAGGAATACCAATATTTTCTTGTAATTTATCAGTGATAGCGGAATCTATTCTTCTTTGAACTGTGGGGTGTATCATCCTGGATCTTTGTTTGTTTAATTAATTAATTAACTTATTTTATATCAATTTTTATTTATTAGTGTTTTAAAAAACTCATAAAAAAATACCCATAATATTCCTAAATGTAGTATATCTAATTTATAAGTTACCAATATAAGAGCGGTATAATTTAACAAATAGAAGAAGATAGCGGTGTGTTTTTTTTTGAAATTAGGGAATATTTTTGTAATATATAGGTGTAGCGCCCATTCATCTTTGCTATTATCTGAAACATTATTTTCTATTATTGAAAGCCAGCATTTATCTTTAAAAAATATCCACCCAGCATAGATAAATATGAGCCAATATAGGTATAATTTTAGTATAAATATATTATTAGAAACGAAGGGTATTATTACAGATAGAAATGCAATAGTATGTATTACTGCTAAAATAGTCGATAAAAAATTGTTATACATATTATATGTATATAAAAAATATAAGTCCTATGAATTTTTATCATATTTCAAATTCATTCAAAAATATAATTAATGGTAGATTAATCTATTTATCAGATAATACAGATTATCAAATAAATCAAATAAAAGGTCTTAATTTCCTACTAAAGGCATTTGGTAATTATGGGGACAATTCATCTATGTTTGTATTTAATAATAAAACTAAACTTAAGTTGCTTAAAATAGACGATGAATTAATTCTAAATATCCTACAAATGAAATTAAGTAACCAGAAACTTATCTATTTTCTTAAAAAAAATAAACTAAATGGGTTTTTTACTGAAAAAAGTTTTAAAAACATTACTTCTAATGTCTATCTAATATTAATAGATGAAACTACGCCATTTGATGTTAAGAAGATAGACACACCTAAAATTAATATATCTTATTCTATTACAGTTTATTATATATTCTTAATATGTTTGATGTTTTTTAATTTCATATTCGATAAAAGTGTAAAGAATATAACAAATAATATAAAAAAAAATGAATTAACTGATTTAGTTGAATTTAAACAGTTATATAACAACAAACAACAAATTAAAAAGAAAGGTAGTCTTAGAATAGCAACATATAACATTCATTATTTTAGGGATACCTCAGATAATGTAACACTGGATAGACTTTCAGATTACATTAAAACAAAGGATATAGATGTTTTATGTTTACAGGAAGTAGTAGTACCAAGAAAAATGGTAGAAGGGGTCTATTTATATAATTATGAAACAGTAAAGAAAACATTTACTAAAATAGGATATAGCTATTTTATATTTGATAAGAAATCATTTCTGTTTGTTGCATCCAAAATAAAATTAGAAAATAAACAGGTATTAGATCTTAAATATAATAGGAAGGCATTACTATTTGATATAAAATTAAATGAAACGATTACTGTTGTAAACACGCATTTATTTACAGATACATATAAATTTAAAAATAACAACCAGAAAGAAGAAGATATTAGATTTAAACAAGTCAAAAGAATACTTAATAATGTTCATAATAACAAATCGATTATATTAGGTGATTTTAATTCATTAACATCAAGCGATTATACTGATACCGAAATGAGGTATATGAAAAATTATGAATATATTCATACTCCAGAGGATAACAAAGTAGTAGAAATAATAAAACAAAATTATAAAGATAGTCATGAACTAAATAATACTAATAAGTACACACATATTCATAAAAGAAGGGTAGATTATATATTTTATAAAGGGGTTGACGTAAAACAGTATTATAACTATTCTAATTTTGACCTAAGTGATCATTCTATGATAATAGTAGATTTATAATTTATTCATGTGCAACAACCTCAGAGGTGTGGTGGTCATCTTCATGGTGATCATTATGACTCTGACGAGCGTGTTGATTGTCGCACATGAGTGGTCCGCCATGGACACCCGTAACATCAACAGCCTGTTGAGAATCATCACCAACACTAACATTTAGAGAAACATATTCCCCTTCCTTTAGTGTTCGGTATTGACTATGCTGGGTTTTAATGTGAGACTGATGAACAAACACATCAACTTCTTGGGACTTTTCATTATCCCATGTTGTAATAAATCCATATCCAAGTTTGGATCTAAACCATTTCACCCTTCCCACTTGAGTTCCATAAGAATCGGTAAAAACAGGGACGTTCGAGACAGGAGTTTCCATTATAATTATAATAGTTAGTATAACTTTAAATATAAATATAAATTTGTCTATTATTAATTAATAAGTTGAAAAAATAAAATAAAAAAATAAAGTTGTAATATGAATAATTTATTTATTTTACTATTTTTTGTAGTTTTAATTATAATTTATAGTCAATATATTTTTATAAATAGCCCCAATAATAATTATGAGATTCTACAAGGTAATAATCCGATTAAAGATGAATACGAGACAGTTTTAATGAATAAATCAGTTGCAGTATTTACAAACATTTTTACCGATTTGGATAGTAATAAATTAAACAGAACAAATAATGAAAACAAGAATATTCTTCATGATTATTTTAAATACTATCATATACCAATTTCATTTACGTATAATTTTAAAATAGAAAGTGAAGAAGAAGATTCATATAAACCGATTGTTCAAGTAAAAAGTTATAGGTTTTTAAAGGTAAATTTAAAGGGTATGAAAAAAATTATAATATTTAATCCATTACAGGAACCGAACTTATATATACATAATGGTTATAGTAATCTGGATTTTTGGGATAAGGATAAATCATCTGTACCAAACTTTTACAAGTTGAAATATATTGAAGTTATACTAAAGGAGAAACAAATGATTTATATACCATATGGGTGGTGGTATTCTGAATATAATCTTTCAGATACCTTTTCAGTTTCAAGTAATTCTGAATCATTATTTTCATATTTATTAAAAAAATAATTTGATTATTTAAAGTTTTAGTATATAAATTATTCTATAATGGGTTTTCAAATTATTGTCGCTTGCTGCAATAAAAATGGTATTGGTAAAGGTAATACTATCCCTTGGTATCTTAGTGGAGAACTTGTCTATTTTAAAAAGATCACCACACATACTACTACAACTATTTATAAAAATGTAGTTGTTATGGGTAGAAAAACTTGGGAATCTATTCCTGAAAAACATAGACCTCTAAGTGATCGTATTAATATTGTTCTAACAAGAAATCAAGATTATAAAGTTCCTGATGGTGTATTTACTTGTAATTCTCTTGAAGAGGTGGATACTCTTATTAATTCTATAGATAATAGTAGTAAAACAAATGTGTTTTTAATTGGTGGTGGGTCTCTTTATAAAGAATGTTTGGATAAAGAAATGTGTGATAAAATATTTATGACTAAAGTTTATAAAAAATATGAGTGTGATGTATTTTTTCCTAAAATCCCAGAAGATTTTGTTCTAAATACTGTATCTGATTTTTGTGAAGAAAAGGATATTTATTATCGTAAATTTGTTTATGATAAAAATGGTTCTAAAAAATGGAAAAATCAGGAAGAACAACAATATATGTGTAGTCTAAATAATATTATCAAACTGGGTTATAAAAATATAGATAGGACTGGTATTGGAACCTTATCACAATTTGGATTAACTTTTAAATATGATATTAGTAAAACGTTCCCTCTCCTTACTACTAAAAGGATGTGGGTAAGAGCTATTTTTGAGGAACTTAAATTTTATCTAAGTGGTAAAACAGATAATCAGATTCTAAATGATAAAGGTATTACAATTTGGAAGGGAAATACAACCCGAGAGTTTTTAGATTCAAGAGGTCTATCTCATTATCCAGAAAATGATATGGGTGAGTCATATGGATTTAATTTTAGGCACTATGGTGCAGAATACAAAACATGTAAAGAAGATTATACTGGAAAGGGATTTGACCAGTTAGAATATGTTATTGATCTAATTAAAAATAACCCTTCCAGTAGAAGAATTATTATTGACCTGTGGAATGGTTCTACACTCGCTAATGCGGCACTACCACCTTGTCTATGTAAATATCAGTTCTATGTAAATAGTACGGATAAGAAGTTGGATTTGATGATATATCTTAGAAGTTCCGATTTCTTTCTGGCTAATAACTGGAATGTTTGTACTGGTGCTTTTCTGGTTTATATGATTTGTAATCTAGAAGGTATTAACTATACACCAGGGATGTTGACGGTTGTAACAGGAGATACCCATATTTATACTTCACATATTAAACATGTAGAAGAAAATCTTAAAAGAGAACCACGCCCATATCCTATGCTAAAGGTTAATAAAAAACGTAATAATATTATGGATTTTGAATTTGAAGATTTCGAGGTTATTGGTTATGAACCATATCCAAATATCAAAGCTGAAATGGCTGTATAAAAATATTTTATTAATATAATGCTTTTACTAAAACCATTTATTTCTTTTGCTCTGGGATTTTATGTTGGTCTTGCTGCAGCAGAAAAAGCTGCATTAGAAAGATCTAAATCTGAATTAAAAGAGAAGCAATCAGTATAAATATATAATCATATAATAATGAGTCTATTAAAACCTATTCTTACATTTACTATTGGATACTACCTACTTAACTATTACAAAAAATACAAGGAAAGTATAAAGGATATTAGGTTAATCGGAGAAGATTTATACAATTTAACAGAACGTAACAAAGAATTTATGTTGTTACTAATCGTATCTATTAGTTCATATTTTATTTAATTTTTATGTTGTATTATATTATAATGTCCGTCCACAGATATAAAGCGAATGCTGTAATAAATAATGATTACGAAAAAATAGAAAAAATGTTTACTAAGGAATTAAGTAATTTAAGTTTAACAACTTTAGTTGATATAATCCCACCTCTTATTAAATGTGTTGAAAAATACAAAGCATTAAATGGTTCAGAAAAAAAAGAATTAGTTTTAGAATTATTGATGCGGTTTATTGATAAAACCGATGGATTTGGTGATGATGCAATTGTTGATCCTATCCTAAAAAGTATAGCACCTTCTATAATAGATAATCTTATAAAGGTTGATAAGAAAAATATTGTGCTAAAGAAGAAAGGAAAATGTTTCCTTTTTAAAATTTTATGTTAATTTATTTATTTAATTTATTTAATTTGAGTTATGGACAAGTTGTGACCTTCCTGATGGGTCATAACTTACACCATCCCATTCCGTTTTAGGAATCCACCTTGGAACAATACTACCTTTGTTTGGAAACAGTTCTTCAAAGATTTTTCGGTAGTACCCCTCTTCTTTATTTTTAACTCCATACTTCTTTTGTAGGGAAGCGAATTCTACATCTGACACAGAACTATTACAGTGTTCAACAAGAGTATCGAGCCAATTATAACCAACCCCGTCGGTAAATTGTTCTTTCTGTCTCCATAGAATATCATCCGGAAGATAGTCTTTATCAAAAGCAGCCCTTAGAATATATTTCTCAATCTTTTTACATTTAAGTTCTGGATGAATCGTAATACATTTAGAAATAACTTTCTTATCCAAAAAGGGAACCCTTGCCTCTATTCCCCATGACATAGTAGATTTATTTGCACGAAGACAGTCGAAATGATGCAATTCATCTACACGTTTAACACATTCGCTATGGAATTCATCATTATTTGGTGCCTGGTGAAAATACAAATATCCCCCAAAAATCTCATCAGCTCCTTCACCAGAAAGAACCATTTTAACACCATATGATTTAATTTTTCTAGACATTAGAAACATAGGTGTACTAGCACGAATAGTTGTAACATCAAACGTTTCCAAATGGTAAATCAAATCTTTAATAGAATCCAACCCATCTTGTACCGTAAAACTCAATTCATGATGTTCGGATTTTAGATAATCTGCAACTTTACGAGCAGCAAGAATATCGGGTGAATTTTTTAGACCGATAGAAAATGTATGTAGTTTCCCACAAAACGAATTCTCTTTTGCTTTAATGCTTTTATTGGCAATAGACGCAATAAGACTTGAATCAAGACCTCCACTAAGAAGAACTCCAAAAGGAACATCTGACATTAGACGTTTTTCAACTGCTTCAATCAGAGAAGTTCTGATAGTATCTTTGATTTTTTCTTCGTCCATATCTTGTGAGTATTTAGAAGTTTTCCATTCTGGTGTATAATAAATACCTGATTCAACCTGTTCCCATTTAGTAGTAAAATCATAACACAAATAAGACCCAGGGTTAACTACTTCTGCCTTCTCTACATCATGAAAACATTTTAGTTCTGAAGCAATCGTAAAAGAACCAGAGGAATCAAGTCCATGGTAGAGTGGGATAATACCAATCGGATCTCTTGCGACAATAACTTTTTTATTTTCAATATCATACAGAATAAATGAAAAAATACCATCTAACATTTTAATAAAATTAATACCAAATTCTTTATAGAGATAAATAATTACCTCACAATCACTTTCGGTATTACCTTTATACTTATCACCCAAAACTTCACTAAGTAGTGTTTTATAGTTATAGATTTCTCCATTAACAGATAGAATATAATTACCACACTCTGAAATAATTGGTTGTGATCCATTATCAACACCAATAATAGAAAGTCGTTCATGACAAATTGCAATTTTTTCATCAGGAGAATAGTACATCCCATTCCAATCTGGACCACGATGACGCATCAATTTACTTTTATTAAGGTAATACTCACGTTCTCGAATGTCACCAAGAACACCTAGAATGCCACACATTATAAATGTATTGATTAATTCATTCTTAAGTATGTTTTAATTAAACTTTTGAATCTAAATCTTCTATTGTAAGAATGGTTGTGTTTGTAGGGACATCTGTAAAAAAAAAGAAAGCATAGGTATTCCTGTAATTGTTTTTTTCAATAATGTCCTTTTTTGTTTCTTCTGAAACAATAGGATCAGATATTGGATAAAATACAGACTTTAACTCATCACCCTTAGTAAAACTAAATAGAGCTCCCAATTCATTACATCTTTGCCTTTCTGTAATATATAATTGTATTAATTCAGTCTTTTTATTTTCATAAATAGATAACAAACGGTCTTGAACTTCACCCATTGATAAAATATTAAAGACTCTCCTTTAAATCCATAATTTTAAACTTTAGTCTTTTTGAAATAGCTTCATGTTTTTGTATCTCTTCAAAATCAGTTATAATTTTTTTTCTGTCATAAACGTTCATTTTCTTAGAAATAGTGCTACAAATCTTTTCTATACACAAGATTGAATCTTCAATAAAATCTGTATTTGAAGTTTTAAGAATGGTTTTAAGATTAGATATAATGGTATTAAGTGTATCAATAACCAATGAATATTCAATAATATTATTTAGATAAAGTTCTCCTAGGAATTGTGAATAACCCTTTTTAAATAATTTAAGTTTATTATTCTCACAAAATTCATCATAGGTTAGACCAAAATTGTCCTTTATATTATTTTTTATAGAAACATTTTTAAATTCACTACTTTTTTCTACAATATAATCCATAATTTCTTTCTTATTTTCGGTTTTTTCTAGAAATTGTTTAATAATTTTAACATAATAGGTACAATAAATAGATTGTGACGTAGATAATTTAAACATATTTTCAATAAGGAATAGTGTTAGTTTATGTTCTGTGCATATTTCAAACATTATTTTAAACATATTATTATAGTTATTTGGTGTAATTTTATTTAGATAACTAACCAGTTCATTTTTTTTCTTATCAATCATAGAAAAATCCTGTTTAAAGTATGTTTTTTTTTTTAAATTAAACAAGTCGCTAAATAATTTATCAATTTCAGTATTTTTAAGAACATAATTCTTTTTTATTTCAAAAAATGTATCAGTATTATAAATTAGTGATGCCATTTTATTTAATGTGTTTTTTCTTTTAAATAATATATTATAATATATAAATGATACAGCTGTATATGGCATTGGGATTATTAGGATTTTTATACGTCAATAATAAAAAAGATGATGAAACTAAGGAGGTAAAAGAGTCATTTAATTCTAACCCGAAACAACTCAGTGTTCAAGATAATGAAATTAAGGGAACTGAAGAACAAAGAAAACTAAATTTACTTAATAAACAACCAGTTTTAAAAAGACAAAAGAATGAATCGTATATAGGTCAACAGTTCTCTAATGGATTAACTCCGAAGAGTAAATTTTTAACTAAGGAAAATTTTTTAATGGATGATAATGGGATGGTTCCTATGTATTCCGAAAAAGATAAAACTATAGAAGATCCAAATAAAGAACGATTGATGCAAAGAGAAAATAGAGTCTTTCAGGCATTAAGTGGGAAAAGTGAATTTAATTATAAGAAATCTGAATCCAGACCTTTTTTTAAACCAGTTAAAAACCTTACACATGTTAATGGTGCCCCAAATATTAATGAATATGAAAAGGACCGTCTCCATAGGTCTAGTATAAGACGAGGCGAACTTCCTTTCGACCAAATTAAAGTTGGTCCTGGTTTAGGACAAGAATATGGTAATAAACCAACTGGTGGATTCCATCAGACAGAAATTCAGGATATTATTAGACCTAAAACTATAGACCAATTAAGAACTAAAAATAATCAACAAATCAGTTATAAAGGTGTAGTTATTAAAGGTAAATCTATTAATGGTAAACGTAAACATATTGGTAGAATTAGCAAAAGAAGACCAGATACGTTCTATAAAAATGACCAGTCGCGGTATTTCAAGACTACTGGTGCTTATCTTAAAGATAAAAAAAGATTGAATTTTAATGTTGATGAAAAAACAACAAACAGAACAAGAAGTCGAGCATTTTTAGGTCATGCAAAATCTGATAAAAATTATCATAAATTAAACCCTAATGTTAAAAAATCTACTAAAAATAACTATAAAAATGATGGCGTTAGAAATATTCATTCTAAAGGAACATGGAACTCTGTAGAAAAAATTTCGGATTACGGGAAACATACCTTTATGGCCTATCCAAATGAAAGAGATGTAACCCAACAGAGAACATATAAATCTAACTTAAATACCACGGTTAAGTCTATCATTTCTCCATTATTAGATAAATTGAAAAGAACAAAGAAAGAAAATTTCGAAGGTAATATCCGTCCAGAAGGTAACCTTGGTATGAGTGTACCTAACAAACAAACTGTTTATGATCCAAATGATATTGCTAGAACTACAATCAAAGAAACTACGATTCATAACAAACGGGAAGGTAATATTAAAAGTGGTGAGAAAAATAAAATTTATGAATATGATACACTACCCAAAATAACTATTAGAAATACACTCGATACTGTAGATACTAATTTGAACATAGGCACAAAAACACCCAAATTAAAACAATTTTCTAATCAACCTATTAAAGTTACTATTAAACAAACAACTATAGAACAAAAGAACCATGGACAACCTAAATTCAACAAAGACGGAGGTTACCAGATTTCTAATACAACGGCACCAAATACGAATCGCCAGTTTACATCTAATCATAAGTATTCAGGTATTGCTGGTTCTAAAAACAAATTACCTTCATCATACGATGCTTCCTACAACGCTTCACTAAATATTAATAAAGAACTAATCTCAAAGGGTCGAGCTCCAACTTTATCTGGTGCTAAGAAAAGTATAGGTAGTAAAGATGTACAAATTACCCATAAAAAACAAATGGCTGAAACTAAAACACAAAGACCTAGAAGTTCTGTTAAAGTTAGCAAAGGACAAACTAAAATAAACCTATCTAATTACAGGGACCATTCTTATAGCGATAATTCAGATAGAATAAACCCGGAATTATTATCTTCATTAACAGATAATCCATATCATATAAAAACAGCTGGAAAATATGATTATCCTATTGTAGAAATAGATGATAAATCTAACAATTTTAAACCTAAGGAAAGTACTGAACTAACTATGGAACAAAAAATCCAAGAAGAGATTAATAAATTATAATTTGCGTTATAAACATTTTTTATTTATATTTTTTTTATAATATGGAAGAAGGAAGTTTAGCCGTTTTAGTCGACGCTAAGACCGAATATACCCAACAATTTATACACATTATAAAACCAAGTGTCTATAAAACGGTCCATAAACTTTTTATAAAATCTAAGGAATCCACCTATGTTTTGAAAAAATTCCAAGAAGAACTAAGTCAAATACCTATATGGAATCAAGATATAATAGATAAAGAATACAATAATATTGTTTCTGTTTCTAATTGTGACTGGTTAGATGAACTTATTACTGCGGTTTTTGTTAGTCATACGCGTATTTTAACATCAATCAATATGAATAAAGATAAAGGTAAACTTAATCTTAAAATACCTAAAACCAGTCATTTTATTCATAAATGTTATATTGATGTTGCAAGAAATATTTGGAAAAATTCTTTCCTATTTGATGATCGTGTATCCAATAAAGATAAACAAAAGAATCGAAGAGAATGTGATAAAATTATAGAAAAATCTATTATAGAAACTATCAGGAAAGAACTACCTCTAAAAGATATTCTAAAGGAATATTTAGGAAATGATTATATTAATAATACGGTTAATCCTATTAGGACATCTATAATTAATAAACTTAGCAACTATTCTGATGAAAAATTAACGGAAATAAAGACACTTTTAGAAACGGAACCTAAGGAAGAACCTAAAGAGGAAACTAAAGAAGAACCTAAGGAAGAACCTAAAGAGGAACCTAAAGAGGAACCTAAAGAGGAAACTAAAGAAGAACCTAAGAAGGAAACTAAAGAGGAAACTAAAGAAGAACCTAAGAAGGAAACTAAAGAAGAACCTAAAGAGGAACCTAAAGAGGAAACTAAAGAAGAACCTAAGGAGGAAACTAAAGAGGAACCTAAGGAGGAAACTAAAGAGGAAACTAAGGAGGAAACTAAAGAGGAACCTAAAGAGGAAACTAAAGAGGAACCTAAGGAGGAAACTAAGGAAGAACCTAAGGAGGAACCTAGTGTTGTGGTTGATTCTTTAGAAGATGTGTTGCAGATAGAGGAGTTAAATCTGGATGACTTTGGTAATTACGAGGAGGTATATGATGAACCATTTGAAGTAAAGTCAGAAGAACCAACGGAAAGTGATATTAAAACTATTTCTATAACTGATACAAATAATAACAAAAAAATAACAGAGATTGTGAATTTAAGTGATGTTGTGGTGAATAAAGAATCAACAAAGGAGGAAGTTCTGGAAAAATATAAAAATAAATCTGATATTAAATTTTTTTAATAAGTAAAATTAAAAAATTAAATATATTTTAATAAAATATTATGAAATATATGAATTTGGAATTTGCTTGTGCTCTCGTTACATCTCTAGTTATTTCATTAGTTATGAATTACTTAAATCGCGATAATAAAGACGGAGTGTCTATAAAAACTCACCTTAAAACCTTTATAATTAATAGTATTATAATTTTAGTTCTGCTTTATCTAAAAAAAAAGGTTTTAGATAACATGTTTGCAAACACTTCTGTTAGTATAGAAAATATTACAGATACAGGAACTCCAGAATATAATGATATTATTGTTGGAACACCTACTTTTTAATAATTGTATAATATAATGATGACTCTATCAAAGAAAGATTTGGTTTATATAATAATACCATTTACTTTGTATTTGATCTTATTTTTGTTTAAAAATGAAGAATCTATTGAATTTAATAAATTAAAAGAAGCTATTATGTTATTTGTTATAGTTATAGTATTTAATGTCCATCCTATGATATCTTTTTGTTTATATTTGCTCTATCTAATAAATAAACATATTAATATTTAAATATACTATATTCATTTTTTATGTCTTTTTTGTTTACAATAAACCTTTTAAAAATTTTATTTTTAAATTGGTTAAGTGGTACAGCATTTTTAATATCCTTTGCGATTTTTTTATATAAATCAAAATCGTCTTCTTCATTAATAATAAACTGGTTATTTTTATCAGTCATCCATATTTTTAGAAGGTTAAATAGTTTAGTATTAGGATTGAAGTGTTCTATAATGGTTGTAGCTAATCTGGCTAAATCAAAACTTTTATTAGGTTTAATTTTACAATTTTTTAAAGAGTTATTTATAGGGTAATCATATTGACCATCTGCATCACCATTTTCATCAAATGTGCTGCTAAAATATAGTGTTTTGTTATGAGTGAATGTAGCTCTACCAAAATCAATTATTTTAGTAATTTTTCCATATGTTGGTATTTTATAAAAAACGTTATTTACTTCGAAGTACATGAATGGGTTATCTGTAGTTGTAAACATTATATTACTTGAATGTAGATCATTATGGACGAAATGAAATTTATTTTGTGCTACAGCAAGACCAAAACAAATCTGAAATAGAATAGAGGTCCATTCTCTATCACTTAAATTAGTTTCTTCTAATAAATCATCTAAAGTATATTCTAGTTTTTCCATAAATATTAGTTGAGTGGGAAAATTTGTAACATTAATATATTTAAATGTGTCATCATCCTCTTCTTCAAGTTCTGAGAAATTGTCTAATTCATCTATATCCATAACATCTATATTACTAACAAACGAGTCTGGTAAGTCTTCTAAACTATTTAAATGTTCTAGTTTATCTTGTGTATCTTCATAACTGGTATCAATCTCTAATGTATCGATATCCAGATTATTCTCAATAATTTCTAAATCTGGTTCTGGTTCATTATCAGAATCAATATCAATAGCAATAGATTCAATTGCGAATTTTTTGTTAATATTATCACTAAATGATTTATTAAATTTAATATCCTCATAATCTTCAGTAATGTCAAATTTTAGATTATTAGATAAACAATTATATGTACCATAGAATAATGGGAATGTGGGACATCTTCTACTTTCGGTTAATTTACTTCCTAAGAATGTAAAAAATGAATCAATATATGCTTCATTATTATAATTATTAATATAGTCAGATGTAATACATGATGTAATATTTGGGAGAATTTTAGGAGTTAAACTATAATGATTCATACTGTATCCTAAAACATCAACTATAGGATTTTTTTTAATAAATATATCTTTTGTTATTTCTTTTTTTGCAAATCTATCATAAATATTAGACTTATAGAAAGTTTTTATATAATGAGATTGTTTTTGTGTATATATATCGGTATTATTTTCACTAAGGTTTTTTATAATAAATCTTGATTTTAAAATTAAATTAGAATTGTCTTCATAATCAAAATTAGACTCATCGATATAATTATCTAATATAGGGAAATATGATTGTAAATTACTAACATTCATGTGTGTTTCTATGTTTTTTTTTGTAAACTTAAAATTTTTATTATCGAAAAGTATATTATTCATTTATGATTGTGGTATATTTTTGTTTATTTATAATTACGCGTTGCTTGTTAAAAAAACAAAATAAAATTATCCAAATATAATAATGAATTTAGAATTAAAAAAATTCGATATTTCTACAATAAAGCCAGACAAAGTTTGTGTGTTTATAGGAAAGCGTGAGACTGGTAAAAGTTTTTTAGTAAAAGATCTGTTATATTTTCATAGAAAGATACCTATAGGCACAGTAATTTCAGGGACAGAAGGTGCTAATCAATTCTATGGGAAAATGGTTCCTAGTTTATTTATCCATGACGAATATACGCCAGTGGTTGTAGCAAATGCTGTAAAAAGGCAAAAATTAGTAGTAAAGAAAAAAATGAAAGAGGAACATTTATATGGGAAAAGTAATATAAATCCTTCCGCTTTTTTAATTTTAGATGATTGTTTATATGATAATTCTTGGGTAAAGGATGTAAATATTCGTTCATTATTTATGAATGGACGACATTACAAAATGTTGTTTATAATTACAATGCAGTATGCTTTAGGTATACCACCGAATCTAAGAACAAATATTGATTACGTATTTATTCTAAGAGAAAATTATGTATCAAACAGAAAAAAATTATATGAACACTATGCGGGCATGTTTCCAACGTTTGAAATATTCTGCCAGGTGATGGACCAATGTACAGAAGATTTTAATTGTTTAGTTATTAATAATAATGCTAAAAGTAATAAACTAGAAGAACAGGTTTTCTGGTATAAAGCTAACCCCCATTCTGATTTTAAAATAGGGGCACCAGAATTTTGGAAACACCACTCTAATAATTTTAATAGTGGTTACGATTCAGAAGAAGAACAAGAACCTTTTGATTTAGCATATTCCCAACAAAAAAAAAGAAAAGGAGGTCCTACTGTAAATGTTAAAAAAACAACATTTTAGATTAATAGTTTATTTTCGAATATATCACTAAATGTTTTTTCAAGATCTAGTTGATTAAATTGTGAATCATAAATCTCTCTTGGAACAAATCTATATTCTATGTCAAAATTATTTTTTTGTCTTTTAGATTCTATTTTAAGTTCCATATATCCGATTACAATACAGGCTATAGATAAAGTTAAAAAAACTAGTGTTAATGATTTCATATTATATTATAGATATAAATTTTTATAGATTAAATCATCTTGAATAGTTATAATAGTCTAGCCTACAACTATGTTAGAACTGGGTTCAACTATCGAACTTGAACATTTATCAACAAGGTAAGCGTGTCTGCGTTCTAAAGCAATACGGTCTCGTTGTTCACGACTAGTTTCATATTTACGTATATTTTTGATACTTTCCTTTTTAATTTTATATGTGTCGAATTGCATATCAATAATATTTGTATCTATCGGTCTGTATTTAATCAGTTTAGGAGGTTTAATGTTTTCTAATTTTTTATTATAAAAAATAAAAATAGGAAACATAATTATTATTAAAAATAAAAGCGAAGCTAAACTTCTCATATAAGTTGATAGTATATTTTATATTGTGGTATAATCATAAATTTTATAGCTTACTTAGAACCATCGGCATCGTCACCACCTTTGGTGTCTTCAACCGCCTCCTCGGTTTTGCGCTCCATCCACGGATCGTTACTCTCAATGTGCTCCTCAATAGTAGCCATATTCTTCTTGTTCTCCTCATCTTGTTTTGTCATCTCCTTTTCGGCATTAATACGTTCCTTCATTGCATCATCCTTGCGCTCACGTTTCTGATCCTCATAGAATATATCCTTATTCACCTCGTTCTTTTTGTACTCCCTCATTAGGTTATTGAGTTCATCCTCAAGATACTCCTCGCTCTGGACCCTATCTGCACATGGGTCCCAAGGAAGCCACTGACCCACTGAACCAACAAACACATGGAATGTACGGTCGCGCTTCTGTAGCTGTTTCGCCTTAATCTCAGCTTCCTTTTGAGTCTCATACACACCCCTGATTTTCACGCCACGAACACTCGTCCGGAACTCGTTCTTTTCACTGAATTCCTTATTAAGGTCATCGTGGAATTTGTAGGTAAAATCCTCGAACCTACCTTTAAACTGGTCATATGTAAACTGAAGCTCAAGACGGAGCTTCTCCTTTAGTTCCTTGTTAATTTTTGTCTTAAGTTCATCACCTGCATTTTTAGTAATTTTATCAATAGATTGTTCTAGTTCTCCAAACCGTTGTGTCATATAACGGTGGAACATATAAACTTCTTTGCTTTTCATAACCTCTTCAGGAGAGAGGAACGAGAGACACACGAAGTTTTGCCCCGGAATATTGTTATCGCCTTCAAGAAATGTTTCATTATCATCTGACATAATAGTATTCTAAAGAATTATTTGTTTAAATAGAAATTTAAAAAAAATATGTTTATTAATATTAATGACTTTTAAACTTGTTAATCCAAGAGAGCTAATCAGAAAGGTTCTAAAAATATCCTTTCTTTTTCTTATAAACTATCTATTACTAAATACACTAGATATTTCCCCATCTAATAAAATTAAAATTATTACTGTAAATATTATAATGTTTAGTATAATAGATATTTTATTCCCATCGATAAATATTAATGATAAAAATAATTAAATACTCGAAATATATTCCCACTTTAAATAATTGCATATATCTTTCCAGATAATATCTTGTTGGTGTAATTTTTCTCTACTTTTAAGTAATATAAAACTATTCTCAAATTCATGTAACCCCAATAATTCAACGAATTTGTGTAATACATAAGAATAAGACAAAAAATTCTTTCTATTTTTAGGACAGAATTTATGAAATGGTATCTGGATTTCTTTAAACATGCGTCGTAGTTCTTCTTCCGTTTCAACCGACATCACCGGTGGCGTCTTCCCATTCAGTTTATTTAAGATATGAGGTATGTGTTCATAATACTTATTTTTCCCAATCTTTTTAAGAATACATCTTAACTTTGTAGGTTTTAATACGTTAATATCAAGTCTTTCCTTTTTTATTTCCAATAATATTTTTTCATAAATATCTTTAGGAATATCAGTTGTTTCCTTTGCTTGGAATTGTTCTAACCATTCGTTAAAATGATTAATACGTTTATATGAGAAATAAGTAATTTCTCTTGGAGGATCCTTATATGATGGTTTATCGGATTCTATTAAAATAAATGATTCTTCGCCACACTGTGGACATATTTGTTTTCCTTCAGACATATAAACAATTTTATTTATATGACAGTTATTACATAATTCTACATTATGTTTAAATTCATCAAAATCTATTTGATAATTTTCTTTAGTATTCAGTAAATAACTATTTAATAAATGTTTTCTATTATTATTAGAATCGTTATCAATATTAGAGTTATCTTTACTATTTGATTTTGTTTCATTAAAGAATGACATTATATTTTGCGTGTTATCATTAATAGATGATTGTTTCTGTACAGGTGTTGACGAACTATTATCATAATACTGAAAAATTAGATTTCCATTATCTAAAAAATATTCTATTTCATTCCTATTATTATTATTGTTTTTATAATTGCTTATATCTTCTTTCAACAAAATAATTCGGTCTTTGATTTTTAGTTCATCTACGATATTATTTGTTTTTTTAAGTTGCAATTCTAATTCTTTTTTTTCTACTTCCATTTCTAAAATATCTTCCTTTTTTCTAAAATTGTTTACAAAAGTATTGTGTTTTGATTCTAATGTTACCTTTGTATCGTAATGTATTCGTTTATTATTTTTATTTTTAAATGACATAATTATATTTTTAATATAATGTATTTTAAATAACTTCTTTAAATTATAACTTAAGAAATAATATTTATAAATAGTATTATGGGTGGAGCTTCATTACAATTAATAGCAGAAGCTACAGAAAATAATTATCTAACAGGAAATCCTCAGATTACATTTTTTAAAAGTGTTTATAGAAGGCATACTAATTTTGCTATAGAATCTAGAAAATTAAATTTTACATCTAAGCCTGATTTCGGTGATCCAGTTAACTGTAGAATCCCTAAAGGACCTGACCTTTTACATAAACTATACTTATATATTGAATTACCAGAAATAAATGTCGATGTTTCAGCAGGATCATATAAGGCTTTCCGATGGTTAAATTGGGTAGGTCATTCTATTATTAAAAACTCGTCTATTTCTATAGGACAGACTATTATTGATGAACAAGATGGAGAATGGCTTCATATTTGGAATGAATTATCACAAAAGGAAGGGAAAAAACATGCGTATGCTGAAATGGTAGGAAATATCCCTGAATTAACACAGATTCATACTGTTCGTGGTATGATTAATGAGGGGACTGGCCAGATCGGCAATGACATTAATAATTTTAAAATGACAGATGCAAGAAACTTGTATATACCTTTACAATTTTGGTTCTGTAAAAATCCTGGGCAAGCTTTACCATTAATATCATTAGAAAAGGCTGAAGTAATGGTAGATATAGAATTTGAAGATTTAGAAGAATTAATATGGGCATCTGAACAAGTCGTTACTGGTGATTTGGGTGCAGAGTTATTGCCTGCATCTGGATCTAGAGTAAATACAGTTCGTCATTCTATCTCCACTAATATTTTCCAATCAAATAGTAAACCATCTTTAAGAAACGCATTTATATATGCGGATTATATCTATCTTGATAATGATGAAAAAAAAAGATTCGCAAATAACACACACGAATATCTTATAGAAAAAATTCAGACACGTGGTACTTCATTCACATCAGCTAACAGTCAAACCCATACAGTTGACCTAAATTTTTTTAATCCCGTTAAAGAATTAATATGGAGAATTCGACCGGTTAACCTTGTAGATAAAAGGTTCTGCCAATCAAGAGGTGGTATACAAAGATATAATTATACAGATAAATTTGATTTTACTGGGTATACAGGTGTTCCTAGTCCAAAGGGTGGTTGTGGTATGGTGGGTGGTAGAACGAATGAAAATTTCTTTACACGTTTACCTGCGGCTAAGTTATCATATAAATCTTCATCGGACCCAAATAAAACCCAACATACTCCTAACTTTTTAGACAATCAATTAACGACCTCTACTAGCTGGGATGGACAGAATAATCTAATAGCTGATTTTACTGCAGAAGGAATTACTCAATGTGCTTCAACCGGATTTGATTTTATATCACAATATTTTAATTCTACAAGAACAGAAACTACTGAGGCAGAAAGTAGTTTATATAAAAATTTTACTATGTCTCATATGTTCAATCAGCCTACAACAATAGATAATGATACAAGTCTCCATGTTCCCGATGTAAATGGATTATGGAATAAACCGGGATTTGAGAATGCTCAAAGAATTACTTATAATGGTGATAATCCAACTAAAAATGCTTCATTGTTCCTTAATGGTGTAAGAAGATTCGATGAGAGGGAAGGTTTCTATTTTAATGTTATACAACCATATCAACACCATACTAATGTTCCATGTAGTGGAATAAATGTTTATTCTTTTGCTATAGACCCAGAAGATCATCAACCTTCAGGGACATGTAATTTCTCAAGAATATCTGATGCAGAAATTATAATTACATTAACAGAAGAGGCCCAGAAGGTTGTTTCTGAAGTCAAGGTTTATGCTGTATCCTATAATATTCTAAGAATTAAAACGGGTGCGGCTGAAATTGCTTTCGCTCATTAATAATTATCTAATGTGTTATGTGTCTGCCATTGAGTACTGACAGGACCTGTAGGAACTTGGGCTTCGTTACTAAGAACATTCTTAGGTTGCCATCCGTCATAATCTAATGGTTCATTGACTGGTCTTTCCCACCTAACACTTACTGGATTTGTTGGGACTTCATCAAAAACATATACTTCTTCATTTTTATTTTCTTTATTTTCTTTAGGTAAAGAATTACTCGAACCTAAAGGAGATGGAATAATTGGTCTATGAGAATCTTTAGCTAAATTTTTAGTATCTGTATTCATAGAAAAATCGATTTCTAATTTATCCTGTGGGTTCTGGCATAACCATTCCCATCTGTTCCAACCAGTACCTCTAAGATTAAAACTTGGGTTACTTAATCTTGTGTGTTCGGTTTTAACATTTTTACAAGGATTATAATTCATTTTTTTTGTTTCTAAACAAACATTTCCATCTTTATCCATTTTTGGTAGATATTGTTTGTGTGGATCATTACTATGTTTTCTTGTTATACCAAGTAATTCTGAATCAACATCTATCATTGCGTTAGTTACATCTACACTAACACCAGATTTTTGCATAGCAATATTAGGATCTTCGACAAAACATTGCGAATGTTGTGGGGTGTTTAACTGATATTTTATACTACCTAGTGATTCCTTTAATGACTGGTCATAAGCAGCGTTATCGTAATTTAAATTAGTAAAACTCATATATATATATAGATATTATTTTAATAAATTATTTAATAATTTTATTTATTTTAATTTTTTTTGGAAGAACAACTGGTGGATAGTCTACGATATTACAAGTTGGTAAATGTAATAAATCAGTTGAAATAACCCTTTCTTCTGTTGACTCATTCCCTCTAATTACGATATCATTAGGTTGACAATTATTAATATCTTCTAAAGAGCATTTAGAAAAAAATTTTTCATCTGGACACATAGAAGCTTTCCTTGTTATACCATATAAATCCGATTCTAAATCTACAATATTACCTGAAATATGACTTACATTAGATCCTCCAATAAGTCCGAATCCATTTCTACATTTATTAACATTTTCATATTTATCACTATCTAAAAGATAACCAGCAGTTCCCGCACTCTGATTAATTCTAGTCTGTTCTGCACAAGTATCGTACATTAATCTATTGCTACTCATATACCATTAAAAAACATTTTTTTTTAACAGAAAAATAAAAGAAATAAAATAAAAAATTAATTATCAGTTCTAAGAACTGGTTCAGTTGTCAAATAGGTCTTCTTCTTTGTTAAGATATCTCTAACCTTCTGGTCATCAAGACATCTTTCAAAAAAATCTATATCTTTTCTTATTTGTGTTGTATCAACACCACCTCTAAACCAATCTGGAACAGAATCTTCTGGGATTAGATTTTTAGGATTTTGTATAGTTTCTTTAAGATTAGGAACAAGTGGTGTATATTGATGTTCAATAGAAACTCCAGAGAGGGAATTGCAAGCTCTGTCATCACTAGCAATATTCGCTGACCGAATCTCGCTATCAATATCTACATGATACTTACCCTTACCAGTATATGGAATAGTAAGATATGGTCTTGGAAATAATTGGTTCGCATCACCTCTAAAATTATTTACTTTACCTTCACGTTTTTCTTCGTCAATTAAATCAGAATTTACTCCAAATCCATCATCAAAATTAAGATAAGGTTGATTTGTTGCTATTTTAGTATTATTCGGATGTACTTCAGTAAAATCCTTTAACATATATTCTCCACCACTAAGTGCCTGAACGGTGTTATATTTTTTAAAATTACCATCCTGTTGTAAAGATGTTAATTCATTAATTCTTAATGTTTGTCTATCCATATACTATAGAAATATAAATTTTTTTATAATTAACTTAATTAGTTTCTTCACTTTTTCTAAATATATATATTAAATAGGTCAGAAATAGAGTTACTATTAGTATAAAAATATAGTTTATATTATTTGTTAGTAGGGATAACAGAAACGATAGATATAAAGAAAAACGTACTAACGAATTTAATTTTTTTTCTATACTCATTTCCTTTGTTGGAAAATATTCTTTAACAAGTTCTTTATCTAATAATACTTTAAAGTCATCAAACCAAAATATATCACTCATATATATTATTATTCATTTTTATTTTGATTTCTTTTTTCTAGTTTTTTCCTTAATCTCTCCTGAGTAGGATTTAATGGGGTATTGGCCATATTGGCCATATTGGCCATATTGGCCATATTGGCCATATTTGCCATATTAGGCATGTTCGCCATATTTGCAAGGTCTGGATTATTATTTAAATTAGACATAACACTCTGTGCTTCACTTAGAAGAGAAGAAGCATCTAATTCACCACTCTGAATTTTATTTTGGATTTTATTACCAACCGTTTGTATAAGGTTCATAAATTTTAACGAATTATCCCCACTAATAAGATTTGAAAAAAGGTCTTCCATATTTCCATCACCACTTTCAAGATCTATACCTAAATCTAAATTATTAATATCTAATTCTTCGGTTAATTCACTGGCTAGTTTACCAATCATACCAGACTCATTAAAGATATTATCAACATTTTCATTATTACTATTAGAAAGATTCTTTAACATTTTAAAAACATCTTTATCTATATTAGGATCAGTCTGGGAATCACTTTCCTCTTCAGGTTCATTAATATTCTTAAACTGATTCACTAATTCCGAAATTGTTTTAGTATCATTAATAATAGTTTCGGACAAAACATATAAAGTCTGCAGATATTCCCATATCTTCTTTTTGTTATTATCACTAATTTCACCAGAATTCCAAATATCTTTAAAATTCACATTCTTTAGAAGATAAATATCTTCTTTAAACAAATCATTATTTTCTTCTGAAATAAATTGTTTATAATCCTTTGTTTTATTTAGAAATCGTTTAACATATTTATCATCATTGCAAGTATCAGATTCCAATAGGTCTTTATAATAATTAGTGATAACTTCTTTGTATTCGTCAAATGATTCTATAATGTTTTCTATAAACTGTTTCAAAAAACTATTGAAATGTTCAATATTAGTTTTTTCCATTAATAATAAAAAATAAAAATTTTAAAAATATAGACCGCAACTATATCTTATCAGATAATTGTGTCAAAATATTAAAATAGTCCCACACTTTGTTCTTATTATGGTCATCTAAAGTAGTCCAGTAAGTCTTAATTTTAGAAATTACTGTAAAAATTTCTTCGTTATTGTATTTTTTTACTTCATCAAAATTGTTTTGTAGGAAGAATTTATCATCTCTCGATTCAATATAAGGCCTATACTGTTCTAAATACTCCTTAAAAACAGTATGCACTTGTTTAGGATTATACTTTACAACTACTCCAAGACCTCTTTTGTAAACCTTGAAATCTTTATCATCATTAAAAATTAATATACAATCATCTAAAAAATTCAAAATAATATTATTGAAAGCAGAAAGGACAGACATAGTTTATTATTCTATACAAATATATTTTATTCTATAAATTAACTTATAATATTCTATTTTTCAAAAAAGGTATTAATATCACTATTTCTGAGTTTCATAAGACCATCAACATTTTTGGCCCTATTTTCTAAAACTTTATCCTCATCTATTTTCTCATTTTCTGTAAAGAAAAAATCTAAATTACTATCTTCTTTTTTACTAAGATCTATATCGTGTAAATTTCCCATAGTATCAGACGAATATGCTTCTATAGAATCATTTTCAATTGTTTCCTTTTTTATTAATCCATTTACATGCTCCTTTATTTTTTCATCTATAATTAATTCTTTAGATTTACTTAAGTATATTGTTGGTATTAACTTAATAAAACCAGGTATCTTTATTTTACTATCATCAATACACACCGGAAATATATCTTTTATATTATTCTTATTAATTATTTCTATTATTTCCTTAGAATAATCGTCTTTATTGCTATAAAATAGAAGATCTTTATTCATTAGATATTTTTTATAAAAAATTTATTTTAATTAAACTTAAAATTGATTTAAATTTTATAACTAATTAATATAAATAAAATGTCTATTTCACTTTCGTCAAAAAAAACTTCAAATGAACTTCATCTTGAAATTAAAGATGTCGATACAAGCATAGTCAATGGTATTAGACGTGTTTGTATATCTGAATATAAAACAGTTGCATTTAATACAGAAGACTATATAAATTCGGATCTAAAGGTTATTAAAAATACGTGTGGTCTACACAATGAATTCTTGTTACATCGTATTGGAATGGTACCCATTCATGCCAACAAAGAAACATTTGATGTAAATAGATATAATTTTATTCTTAAAAAAAAGAATGAAGGAACCAGTACTATTAATGTTACTACCGAAGATTTTGAAGTTATTGATACTGAAACCGGTAAAAATGTAGATTCTAAAAAATTCTTTCCACCCAATGAAAGAAACTCTTATATTCTTATTACTAAACTAAAATCTAATCCAAATAACAAAGGTGAAGAAATACATATTGAAGGAAAAGCATCAATCAATAATGGTAAAAAACATGCCAGATACCAACCTATTTCTTGCATTACCTATAACAATAAAAGAGATCCAGAAAAAGTTCAGAAAGGTCTAGAACTTTATCTAAAGGAAAATAAAGATAGTGAAAATAAAGAATCTTTAGAAAGACAGTTCGAACTTTCTAAAGCTGATAGATATTTTCATACAAATAAACAAGGTATCTGTGACCAATATGAAATGTATATAGAATCTCTAGGAATTGAATCACCCGAAAAAATTCTACATGGATGTCTAGATATTCTAACGCAAAAACTTGAAAATTTCAAAACTGCGATTACTAATATTGTTGGAAACAAATCCGAAGATGAAAGAATTAGTCTAGATGTTTCTGTTGAAAATATGAAGGCGTATACGATTACTGCCAAAAATGAATCTCATACTCTTGGTAATCTTATTCAATTCCACGCTCTAAACTTTTTCGATAGAAAAAAACTGATGTATATTGGATATAAAAATCCTCACCCACTCAAGGATCTAATTGAAATAAAAATTAGTACACAAAATAACACACCTGAAGAAATCCAGGAAATTATTACTATTACCTGTGACAAAATTATAGCCATTCTAGAAGGGTTTAAGAAAACGGTTCATAAAAAACTATAGTTTATAAGACAAATCTACTTCTTTATTAGGCTTTAGAATAAATAGAATCTTAGCACTATCCAGCGAACTAATATAATTATAGACATCATTAAACTGCAATGGTGTCCTCCTAATCATATAGATACCATGTAGGTCATAACAAAGAGGTCTAAGTTGGAACGGAATTTCATTGATTTTAATACCCTTTTTAATATGATATTTTTTGTAATAGTTTAGTGTATCCGAAACCAATTTAATAAATTCACTATTAAAAATATTATACATTTCTGTTTCATTCGGGAAAAAAGACAAATATTCCTGAATGTGTTTATGTTTTTTATTTTCATAGTATAGATATTTTACATTATTAGTATTTCCTTTAAGAGATTTAGCATAATTATAATTCTCATTCCTGATTTTTACCCTTCTATTTTCTTTATCCTTAATAACAATTCCTTGTTTTTGAAAATCCATTGTCCTAACAAAATCACGAATTTCTGAAATATTATTAAATGAATATTTAATAGGCCTTTTAATATCAAGCGGTTCCTTATAAATATCATGACACACTACTTTACTATCTACAACAGACCCAACAGAAACCAATACAATTTCTGGAACATGATACTGTGTAACAATAATATTATCTGGATGCATTAGAACAAATGTATAGAATTTTGACTCATCCAATGATGAAAACTCCAAATTACAAGCCTCTTTAAACATTTCATTAAAAGATTTATTCCCAATCCATTTACAATTTGCTCCAATATTACTCCTTGTAGAAATCATCCAGTTATCATTGTGATAAAACATACTAATCATTGTACCATCCAAAAAATCTTCTACACTCAACCTATCCCACTGCTCTATAGAATTATAGACCTCTTCTAGTTCGCACGATTTAGTCGGAGGCAAACATACCAATTCATTCGTTGACATTTTAGCAATCAGACCTCTACACATTTTTACATATTTATTGTCCATATCTGATGTATCTTTATTATATTTTACGAGATATAGGTCGTGAACTGGGTATTCCTTTACAATAAGACCCAACTCAGTTAGTTTAGTTTTAGTAGAAGAAAAAGGTTCATGGGTAATAAAATCTAGGACTTCCATTTATATATACTATTGTCTTTTTTTTAAGTATCTGTAAAATATTTTATTAAATAAAATATAACCTTTAATTATATGAATAAGTTTTTAGATGACGTAAAAATATATTCAATAATAGAAATTAAAAATGACACAAATAAGTATTGTGTCGTTGGAAAAGACGATGATAATTCTATTTATATAAGAATTATTCTAAAAAATAAAGATGATTTTTATGTAGGAAAAAATAAAACCAAAATTAATTTTAATAATATTTCTAATATTTTTCACACTCTTGAAAAACATCCAAAATATTTAAATAAAGAATCTCAAGAAGAAGATGAAGAATTTAATAATAATAATGTTGTAGGTAATGAATATGATTTTAATGATAACTACTACCCCAATGATGAAGAAGAAAACGACCAAGAAGATAACGAAGAAATATTTGTACTTGATAATGAACAGTATGTTGAAGATGAACCACTATCAGGAGGAGCTGATTCAAATTCAGACTTTAGTTGGGGTGATGTAACTAATGATACCAATAACGAAGGAGATAACGATGAAGAAGATATAGACCCTGAAGAAGATATAGACCCAGAAGAAGATGCAATAGATAATAATAATGAAGAAGTAGAAGTAGAGAATAATAATAAAGAAGTAGAAGTAGAGAATAATAATGAAGAAGTAGAGAATAGTAACGAAGAAGTAGAAGTAGAGAATAATAATGAAGAAGTAGAAGTAGAGAATAATAATGAAGAAGATGATAATAGTAATGTGTATGAACTTGAAGAAAATAATATAGAAATGGAAAATTCAGAAAATATGGTTATTTATGAAGAAAGTATTATACCCGAAGACCAAGTGATCTATAATGATAAAATTCAGGAAGATGATTTATTAAATGAACTAATCAAATTAGACCCAAATAATAGTAAGAGTATCAAAAAACGTATTAAAAATTTTATGTATCTTAAACAGAATAATTCTACTTTTGATGACGATAAAAATATAACTGGATTTGAATTGAAAGGAGCATCATACAAACCATTAAAAGACCACCTAAAAAAATTCAATCGTCATGCATTATACAAACCAATTGTTTCTGAAAAAAAGAAATACTTTAAAATTGATAATATAGATGACCTTAAAACAACCGGATTACCTCTTGATAAAATAAACATATTAAGTGATGATGACAAAATAATAATGGAAAGTTTCGAAGACCATGTTACGAAAGTCTTTGATATAAATCATAAATATAAAATGGGAGATTCACGAGTTAATTATTCTTATAAAAATGAAACCAGAGAACAATATGAACTAATGGATGCATACGAAAGTAGTAATAAAGGATTTGTCACACATCTTAGAAATGATATGGAAGTTTATAGCAATTGTTTTAAAGAATCTTGTAAACAAATGTTAGGAGATAATACTAATATAAATAGACATGTGTTGTTAGGTAATACTATTTTTAATGATGAATTAATAGTAAAGGGTAATAAAATCTCTAACGTTGGATTCGTAAAACTACCAAAAAATAAACTTAATGAAGAGTTATACAAAAATAATAAATCTCTTATAGAAAATTCCAATACACCCATACATCTTAATATGAAACACCTCGAAGAAAATATACAGTCAGAAATTATTACTAGTGAATATAATTTAGGAGATACTGTAAATATTTGTATAGAAAATAAACAAACGATTCAGGGAAAAATTACTAACATTAATGATGTAGACTATATTATTGATATAAATACAGACCCAGTAGAAACATTACGTATTAATAAAAAGGATAGTAATGTAAGAATTACTAAAATAGTTCCGTCCTGCTTAGATCTTGATACCGATTCACTTTCTGTCTATCTATACGATAAACTAGAATTAGACGAAACTGATTTAGATAATTACCTAACTAAGATTCTACCGGACTTAGGAAATATTATTAATAGTATAGATGGTAAGGACAAATATACATCATTAGAACAATTCGAAAAAAAATTATTTAGATATGGATACACTCTAGAAAATATACCATCTAACCATTTTAAAACCATAAAAACGATTTTATCTAATAATAATAAATCACAAAAAACATTAACAACTACAAAAGAAAAGAAGGATACAGAAGTACTCGATAAAATGAATTATCCATTAGTAAACAATTATAGTTTAGACCAGGTAAATTATTATTATGGAGATTACCCAGACTATAAAACATCCCGCGATACAGAAAATAATAGATTAGATTGGTTAAGGAAATCATATGACAATGGACATTTGTTTTTTAAAACTATTACCCATAATGTTACAAAGAAATTCATGGAAGAAAATTCAAAACGCATAGAATCTATGATTAAGGTGCAGGAAAGAGTTATACAATCAAAAGAGAAACTTGTTGAAAATTTAGATAAAGAGTTTTCTAAAATTGAAAAGGATAATAAATGTGGAGGCATGCGTTTAGTTAAAACTTATACCGATATGGACCAACTTAAATTAGATAATAACCGTGATGTTTTTATTGAAGACGACAAATTAATAGAAGGAGAAACTACTAATAAAGTTCAACCAGGACAATATGCTATTCTAATTGAAGATTACGATAGAAAGAAAATATACAAAAGACAAAAGGTTCAGAACACAGATGTTTGGGTTATTGAAAAAGATCTTAATATTGATATGATAATTTCATCATACACTGATTTCTGTGTACAGCAAGGCATGGCACTAGAAGAAATCGACACTACATTTTTAAAAGGTAAAAATAGATGCAAATATTCAGAACACTATAAAAGATGTTTACCTATTCGGATTATAAAATTAAAGGATGAAATTGATAGCTACAATAAACAGTTAGAAGATATTTCTAAAAATATTGAAGATATTAATAATAAAGATAAAATTCTACAGGAACAGGAAAATGAATTGCTAATTCTAAAACACGAACTAGAATCAGACAATAATAAGAAAATAAATAATGAATTTACAAGAAAAGAATATAAAAAGAACGAAAGAAGTGAAGAAGATATTTACCAATATCACTATTATAGAATAGATAAATATCTAGAAAATATAAAATCTCTTCCGTTAAACAAATTCTATACATCTTTATCTTTACTACTTGATAAATATGGTCGGTCTGGTTCTATAACTGATGGGGAAAATGAAAAATTTTATTATAGTAGACCAGGTAATAAAAAAATTATATGCAAACATCATAGTAATTTTATTGATTACAATAATAAAATTATAACATACGACGAGGCATTAGAAAAAACTATAATGGAATATGGTGTAGAAAATGACGGATTTATTTGGTGTAAAAATTGTGGCGAACAAATAAATGGTGCTGAATTTGAAACACAGGAAGGTTTCCTCGATTCTGGTGCTCGCGATATTACTCATGAATTAATTGATACGTCAGATGACTATAAATCAGAAGAAAATAGTGAAATAGTAGAGATTCTAAGAAAATCATTATTAGAAGGTGACGATAAATCGATAGAAAATCAGGGGTTATCTGTTATTAGAATTATTAGAGTTCTAACAAATATTATGGGTATAAAATTGTCTAACAGCGATGAACTAAGTGTTCTAACTCTATCTAATTCAATTGAAACATCTAAAATTAAAAATAAATCTGCGTGGATACGTGCTGCAAAACAGAAACAGAAAAAAGCAAGTAATTCCTTTTTAGAATCAGCTTACAATAATTATAGAATCAGAACTATTATACTCTATACAGCTTCTATTTTATTCCTATTTATACAATCAAGTGAAACAGACTATATTATTACTAAAACCTTTTCTAGATGTAAACCTTCTCTTAGAGGGTATCCATTAGATAAAGAAGGAAACAATAAGGAAGGTATCGATTATATCTCTTGTGTATTAGATAGTCTAAGTTCATTAGGTGTAGATTGGTCTAGTATTAAAAAAATAAAAACGAAAGATAATATTATTAAAAAAATAGACGAATTTCGTAATGATAATACAATAAAGTATAGATATGAAAGAAAACGAGAACTCCTTAAAAAACAAGGCAAAGAAATAAAGGAATATTCTTATGAATGGAATGAATTTAGACCACCACTAAATAAATTTGATCTTGATATAAAAGAACTAAAAACATTTAGTAGTATACAAAAACATATCAAATCTGGCGATACTGAAAAGGCCAACGCTGAACTTCAAAAAATAAAGGCATTTGAAAGTAATATTTGTCTTAAACTTATAGAAGAAATCGATGTACAAATAATGGAAAACGAACTTGTTAACAAAAAATTTACTCCTAATCCTCTTGATAATTTGTGTTGTTTGCAAGAAATAAATAAAACATATAATTATCTCACAGATTTTATTAGCAAGAACAAAAACATACAGGAACTAATCGAAATTATTTATAAATACAACCAAATTAAAAAGGACATCAATAAATTATTAAAGGAATCAAAAATATTTATTCTATCTGAATTAAAGCCTACACTTATTTCATTTAATAGAAATATTGGTAAGGATAGAGATGAATTAACGGAAGAAGATATCCAGAATTTATATGCTAAATTTATTGATACTGGATTTTTTGAAGGACAAAAACATATATATGAACAGAACTATTGTATTCTAACTGGAGAAAATAAAACAGATATAATGTCTAAAAAATATAAAAAAGATGATTATTATAATTTAGTAGATAAAGTAAATAAGAAAAAACTTTTTAATCTCGATAAAACAGTTTACAAAGAAATCGAGGATAAAATCTCGAATGTAATTGATTCTAATATTAAATTGCAGGGTAGCGAATATCTTACCGATTTTAATAGAAAACTAAAGGCGAATAAAAATAAAAAATTAGTATGGGGTGATATGAAAAAACAGATAGAAGTTCTATGTGATGTATTATCAAAACAATTTAGTGAAAAATTAAATATATCCAATCGCGAACCTATCAAAGTAATATTATTATCTCTTGGAGAAAAGAAAAATGTACTTGAATCTGATCTTAAAAATATGGATGAAGAAGAAGCATACACTAAATTTTATATTGACAAAATAAATCTTCTACAGTCATTTACACTCACATACCTAAAAAACACTATATTTAAAATAAAAAATAAGAAGAATATTATTATTAAGGAAGAAGTTCATATCCCAGATGAATGGAAAAATAAACCTGAACTAGATAATAAATATAGTAACATAATTATGAATAACAATAAATACACCGAACGGTTCCTTCATATAGGTACTACTCATAAAGCAATGCTTGAAAAAATGGGGAATATTATATCTGGAACAACCAAAAATATAAAAATCTTGTCAGGTTCTACAAATATTAATATTTGCGAAGAACCAGATAATAAAGAATTATATTCTAATATTTCAACATTTATACACTATATTTTCCTCTTTATATTGTCCGAAATATTAGAGACAGACCATGAGATAGTTGTTGGAGTTACGACAGATACCCAAGAAGATTCTGACGATGATGATGAAGTGGAAATTTCTAGAGGTATACAACAAACAAACGAGATTGAAGCTAATCTTCTATATAGTATTCTACTTCATATAGAAGAGGATTCAAAATTATTAGATAAACACAGTTCAGAACATATCAAGTCTATTATTGAAAAGCAATCAGAAACACAAAAAGAAGAAACACTAAGATTCGTTCAGGAACTAGACAAAGAAACCTGGGCTAGTCTTAAAATGCGTATAAGTGTAGGATTAGATAAATGGAGCACTATATCTTCAAAAGATAAAAATTTATATGTCCCCGATAAACCTGTTGGTGAAGATGAAAATATACAACTCGATACTGTATCAGAACCGGATGAAGACGAGTCCGATGAATCGAACAGTAAATATAGAGATGAAGTCATCAACCGGTTAGAAAATGAGGAAAGAGATGTCATGCCTGATGATGATGGCGAGGATGGTGGTGAGGGGGAACAATAAAATTTTACCTTGTAATTAATTATATTAATATATATAATGAATCAAACTGTAATTATTATATTACTAGTAATAGTAACTCTTTTTTATCTTAGTACTAAAAAAGAAGATTTTATAAATTTCAAGAAATCCTGCATTGTTGTTAAACCTAAATTTATTCATTCCTCATTTAAACCAAAAAATTATAAATTAAATGATGATATTGATATAACTAGCAAAGACTATGGAATAAGAAGAAATCTTCCACATAGATTTTATTCCAAATACTATAACACAGCTTCTATAGAATATGATGACCTAGAAGAAATAGTAAAAGAGATTGTTGCTATGTATAAAAATAAAGACAAATTGGAGTTTAAATCTATAACAAATACGAAAAATATAAACAATATTAGATTATTTATTCTGGATAATATTAACAAAAAGGTCAAGGAACATCTAAAAGAGAAAGATATAGTAATTTTGAATGATTATAAAATTATAAATACCGAAATATTATATACGGGTGAAAATAATTTATATAATAACTACCAGTTTATTTTTACACTATTTAGATTTGGAACACATCTGTATTATAATGTTTATTTTGATGTTATTGTCCATAAACTAAAAAACACTATCTTATTTAATTCTGCAAAATTTATGGGAACTAAAATTAATAATCAAGTAATTTCAGAAGAATATAATAAATGTGTTATATCTAAAGACAAATGTGTAGTAAATGACGACAAATGTAGTGTAGATTGTAATAATGTATTATCATTTGATCCAGAATATAAAAATAAAATGAAAATGTTTATTAAGATGGTAAACAGAGAAAACTATTTATTAAATCAAAATAACAATTATAACTGCTATAAAAAATCAGAGGATGAGTTTACCATAGATTCAAAAATAAATACTAAAGAAAGATGTTTAGATAATAATGGAGTATGGGATAGACCATGTTCATCAAATACAGAATGTCCCTTTTATAATAAAACTACTAATACTGGCAAGTGTAATAATGGCAATTGTCAATTCCCTTGGGGGGTAGAAGTCTATTCACCTAGAACATATAATAAAGAATCTGTTCCATTTTGTAGTGGATGTGGTAATGGTACATATAGGTGCTGTAAAACACAAACCCCACCCAAGTATATTTTTAAGGAATAGTTTCAGGAAATAGTATCTAATATACTGATTAATGGTCTTTTATTAAACTTTACCTTTTGATATGGGTAAACGTTGCATTTTTCATTATAAAATTCACATAATTTATCTTCAGTCGTAAAAACCTGGATTTCTTCATAATATTTATTAGCCCCTTCATGTATCTGTAATTTATGACTACTAAAAATCATATATAGTCTTTTAAAATCATTATATAGCGGATCATATATTCCATCGCCTATATATGGTTCTGATAATTCTTTTAGTTTCTTTTTTATTAAATTAATATTAGTAAAAATATTTTTTATAATATTATAACCCTCTTCTATAGTTATTTCCTTATTACAAATTAACATATTTTTAGTATAGAATGTATCCAGGAATATACTTTTATTATATGTATTATATTGTTCAATATTTATACGTTCCTTAGTTAAAAATAAATGGTTCGATGTTTGTTTACTAAATTGTTCGATTCTTCTATTATTTAAATCTAAAAATCTAACTGGTACACTTTCTGATATTGAAAATAGATAAGGTAAATTGTGGGATGAAACTATAAATAATCCATCTAATCCATCTAAACCATTTGTTTCAAAGTCATAAAATAATTCATTTATACCATCGGTTTTAAAATAGATTGTTTTTGTATCAGATATATCCTTAGTACTTATATTTTTTAATGAAAGCCCTAATATTTCACACATTTGATTTAAAATATAATATGCTTCTGATTTAGAACTATTTATACCAACGATTTTCCCAATTAGATCCTCTATAATGGTAATAGATGAATTATCTCTAACAACTAAAAATAGATAGCTCTTATTTAAACTACAAATTACTCTTGTATTTTTAAGTTTTTCATTATTATTTGATATGTTTAATAAAGAATATTCTGTACATAAAGCAAATTCAAATTCACCATTATTTATATATTCTATATTAGTGGTTTCCAACATGTCAGTTGTTTTGGTTATAACGTCAAATCTTACATCTCCACTATAATATTTAATAGTATTTGCTATATAATAGGGTAAAGTACTTATTTCATCCGATATAAATGTATATTTTTTCATATTTTTAGGGGTTGACATCTTAATATATGTATTTTTTTGGTCATTACTATTGTATTTTGCGTATTCTCCTAGAATCGTGTTGTCATTATAGTTTGTAAAGGAATCAGAAGATTGTTCTTTTGCAAGTATAGTTATGAATTTATAGTATATTAGATACCCAAGTATAATTATTAATAAAATATACATAGTTAATATAATAATATAAATTTTATAAAAAAATTATTATTATATACTAATGATTTTATATATAAATAATGAGTTAATATGGTCTATTATAATTTATCTAATATTAGTGGTATTATTTCTTACTATCATAAAAAAAAATCCAAGATGGTTTCTAACAAAAAACAATAAGATTAAGGAATTTGGTGTAGGTAAACAGAAAACAATCTTACCTTTATGGATGTATTTTATAATTGGTGCTTTTATAATTTATATATTAACAATAAGTTTTATTATAGTATAATTTAAATATAAACAAATAGATAGATAGATTAATGAAGGAAAAATTAATTCTTGATCTGTATAATAAAAACTGTATACAATTTGGTGAATTTAAACTAAAAAGTGGAAAAACATCACCAATTTATATAAATCTTAAAAATGTTATTAGTTATCCCTATATTTTAAACACTATTGTTGAACTTTTATATGAAAAGATCAAATTACTTGATTATACTCATATTCTTGGTATACCATATGGTGCAATACCATTTTCATCTGTTTTATCATCCAAATATAACATACCTATGTTAATGATGCGCAAGGAAACTAAAAAATATGGATTAAAAAAATTAATAGAAGGCGAATACACTCCATCATCAAAATTAATTGTTCTTGAAGATACTATAACAACCGGTTCAAGTCTTAAATTTTTTATAGAACAATTAGAGAAAATAGAACTAACACCACTATCTATTCTAACAATTTGTGATAGAAGAACTGATTTTGAATTACTTGGTAACTATAAAGTTATATCTATTTTTACCATATCGGATATTGTAACAGTGCTATATAAAAATAAATTAATAGAACACTCTATATATAGAGAATTATACAATCCAGTCGAGAATAAAAAAATAAATTTCAAAACAAATAATCAAACAAATATAGACAAACTAATAAATATTATTAAAACAAAACAAACACAAGTATGTTATGTTTTTGATTCTACCGATTTTGAATTGTTATTAGATTTTATTATTGATAATTACAATAATTTTTGTATATTGAAAATATATTCAAATATAATAGAACAATTTAATTCTGAAAAGGCTACAATATTAAAAGAACTATCTAAGAAATATAACTTTTTAATCTATGATGGTTATAATTTTAACACTTCTAAAAAAATATTTATAAATGAAATTACCCAAAATTATAAATATTATGAATGGGTTGATATTATAAATTTAACATTTAATCATGATGACGAAATATTTACTTCTATTAATTATATTAATAAAACACATAATAAAACGATATCAGTTGTATATGATGGCACAGAGGGGACTACAAAAATTAAACATCTATTAAAAGATATAGTAATAGGAACAACACAAATAAACTTCAAAAATATTTTTAAATTTGGAGAAAAAAATTGCGATATCTATTACAAATATAAAAAATAATTACTGTAATATTTAAGAATAATCTAATTAGAACAACTAATATGTTTTTATTTTTATTTTTATTATCGTTGGTTGCACCATCGAAATCTATTAATATTTCTAATTTAGAATGTAATTCTAAATTACTTTTCGTAATAGATAGCTCTAGTTCTATTAATAACAGTGAATTATTTGGGAAACCTCACACTTTCAAAAGGTTTAAAAATAAAGTAATCGATATTATTGAAACAACTGACGTAAAAGAAGAAAATATAGGATTAGTAACATTTGATACAACGCCTAGTATTATATTTAATTTTAATACAAATAATACTAAATCTAGTATGATAGGTAGAGTTAATACATTAAATTATCATCGTACTACTAAACATACTAATCTGGATTTGGCTTTGAAACTAATAGAATCTAATTTTATTGAAGATAATTATAAAATGTTAACAGTAATTTTTTTTACGGACACACATATTGGTGATGAGTTTATACAACCGGATAACACACATTACAATTATATAGAGAATAGATTTAGAAATTCTTATTGGAATAATGATTATATTGAAAAATTTATTTATTACAATGGTAATAAAATAAATAGAACTGTATTAGATCTGTTTATTAAACCGAATCAATTAAATTTAACAGAACCCTTTAAAAGTACATGTGTAAAACAGAAATGTTTAGACACATTTTGTATAAAAAAAACAGAGAATTATCATAAAATTTGCATAAATGAAACAACAGAACTAAAAATTTATAATTCACATTGTCATTATTTTTGTAGTATCAAGAATCTATTAATAAGAAATTGGTCATTAATTCCGGTTGATACTTGCCACACTAATACCACAATTAATAATATCTATAATTTCTCAAATAAAAGTAGAAAAACAAGACCTACAGATATTATTAATACTACTATAAACACACACACACCTGTTACTACTATAAACACACCAACCCCTGTTACTACTAATACTATAACTAATACTATAACTAATACTATAACTAATACTATAACTAATACTATAACTAATACTACAACTAATATGGTAATAACCAAAAAGGGATTAAATAATTATAAATCAAATAAATCAATGAATGTATTAATTATAATACTAATTTGTGTTTTAGTTATACTATTACTTATAGTAATTTCATGTATAGTTTATAAAAGACGAAATAATTTATCTATAATAGATAATGATGAATGTGTTGAAAATAATGAAATAATAGATAATGATGAAAATATGGAGGATTCATATACGTTTAATAATAGAGCGTTTGACAATTCTTTCTATGATAATAATACAAATACAAATAATAATAGATTATTAAATAATTCGATTTATCATACAGCTGTATAATTTTTTTCTTATAATATATTATAAAATGGTTAAAGCTAAAAAAGGGGGTAGTTTAGTTAAAGGTGTTATGGATACTATGAATAAATCTGTCAAAAGTGTAAACAAATCGTTAAAAGATCCTGAAAATCTTTTGATTGCATTATTAAGTCTTGTTCTACTTGCTCTTGTTATGTACTATGTAAAACTTTGTTGTGATGACAAAAAAAACAATAGTCTCTAATTATTTACTTTTTTTTTATTAATTATAATAAAATTTATATTATTATTGTAATGAAACTAAATATTTTTAAAAGTATATTTCCCAAGAAGTCTGTTTTAAATAAAAATAAATGGCTACTCCTTGCTATAGTTGTTTTAGTATGTATAGGACTTTATTTTTATTCCATAAAAAATAAAGAGAATTTTGAATCTAAACAAATTCTTGAAGATACATCAATAAAAGATGACCTTTTTAATGATTACAATATTAATATGACTGATGTAATAATAGAAGAAAACGAAAAATTATCTGATAAATTTAATTTAAATTTAATGAATACAATATTCGTAATAAAGGATAATTTAATACAATCCTCAGCAACATGTAAGTTAACTATAACAGATAGAGGCAAAAATTTAAATGATAATTCTATTGAATTAATGGAAGTTTCTGAATTTAAAATGAATGAAAAGGAAACATTTAAACTAAATTGTGCTGGGAGTTCGGGTGAACCCGCCATGACAAACTTGAACAAGTTATTTAAAAAACTTGATGAAGATACTAAACAATTACTAATAAAAAATCCTGATACCGAATATGTTTCAGGGGTAAGATTAGAAAATTTAAATATATATTTAGCCACTGGATGTGCACATTCCGATAATTTTAAAAATATACAACAGTCCTTGTCCAGTAAATTAAGTAATTCTATTGTCATCAAGAATATTCAATGCGAGACACACTCAGGTGATATAAAAACAATAACTACTGATCAAGACGTTATTGCCGAATGTAAACTCGGAGGTTATTATAAACCAACACGTAGAGATAATTGGGATAAACCAAGGGTGTTCCCCACAATAGAATATAGTAGTGTAATAGAGATTAGTAAAGCGGTAGATAAAGCAACTAGAGGGGGTAATATTGTAGACCAACCGGTTGTTATTGGTAAGCAAGAAATGGTGGGTAAAGGCGTCACCATTATATGGGGAGATGCAGATGGAACACCCGTTGGTATGGACGCGAGGATAGATTGGTATGATCCTGTAACTGATAGACATCTTATTAATTATTATGGAGAAGAATTAGCAGATGGTCGTTTGGGACTTTTTGATTTCAAAAAGTTAGATTTACATGATGACAGCTCATGGTATTTATACGATAATACCTTTGATGAAATGAATCAACAAACCCTGGTTGATGATGCTTTAAAAATACCTATAGGCACAATTATTGAGGTTTTTAATGAAGGTTCAACTGAAGTGCTTGAATATGAGGTTTATTGGTATGATGGTAAAACAGGTCTATATCTAATAAAAATTGAGGACAGGTGGGAATATGTTTCTTTATATGTTTTAAAATGGCGTATTAAAACAGAAGTGTTAGATAATTATTACTATACCAATAAATTTGATCCTAAAAAAAAATTAGATACTACAACGAATTTATTTGTTAACGAGGATGGTGGGAAGATAGAATATTCTGAATCAAAAATATTGGAATGGCTTTCAACTATACGGGAAAGTAAGTCTAATACTAAGTCATCAAAAAAATAATATTATTTATTTAATTTATTTTATTTTATTATTACAATGAATTTTAATAAGTTAAAAAAACTATTACCTAAAAAATCATTATTAAATAAAAATAAATGGCTAATTCTTGCTATAGTTTTGTGTGTGTGTGTAGGACTTTATTGGTATTCCAGAAAAAATAAAGAAAATTTTGTAAAATATGCCGCCGGATATCCAAGTTCGACCGCTGATAATAATGTAACACTGAATAGAGCCCTATATACTGATGAAAACGTGCAAGTAAGGGATATATCAGAACTAAAAAACCCTAACGCTGATGTTTTAATCACATATTCAAGGGCTATAAGGAATATATATTTGAACGGATTAAAGGCGGGGTGTACCTTAAACCAGCGTTACAAAGACGGCGTGGCAGGTGTCGAAAGTGACGTTACTAAAGATGCGATAAATACATCAGATTTTTATGACTTCTTCTTAGGCGAGAAAAGTAATGCACAGGATTCGTGGGTATTAGGTGATGAAAACATGTTTGAAGAAACCTCCAAATGTGCTGGTTATAATAAAGCGTTTAAGGATGAGGTGGGGGAGAGTGGAGGAAAATATAACGATGAAAAGAAGAATATAGAAACGAATAACATAGATTCAGCTGTATTTTCAAAAACAGACTATTTTACTAATGCTATGAATGAAACTGTTACTGTATTTGTGGCGACAGGTTGTGATGCGTCTGACAATTTTTTAACTACAATAACGACTCAAGAACTAAAAGAGTATTTATTAGAAAAACATCCAACAGTATCCTTAAATGTAGAAACATGCGAGGTCTTAGAAAAAAACAAAGATGGACGTATACAGGATTCTATGTGCAAATTGTCAGGACTTTTTAACACAGAAGATGAGGAAAGTATACTAGCATATCCTCTAATACAGTACAGTAATTTATTTCAAACAAAAAATTTAGGAGAAGATAAATATGCTCTAATACAAAACAATTTTGATCCAACCAAAAGGTACGATTCAACTGAGGATTTTGAGGAAGACTCTAAACCTATATATTCAGCTACAAAAATAAAGGCCTGGTTGCTGGATGCCACGCAAGGCGCACGCGGCTACGGCGGTGGGGAAGGTGATGGGGACGGGGACGACGTGGTCGGTTGAGAGGACCTCTTGCCCGATGCTGTTTGTTTGGGGGGGGCGAAGGGGCGCCAGAAGATCCAAATTATAAAGCCCGTCTTAGAGGAGAAAGATGTTTATACTCTGGATTGTACGATAAAATTGAGGAACTTGGAGAAACGGTTGTCGACTCAAACCAAGGATTCCCATATTTACAATATAGTGTAGAAAGTATAGATATAAATGAAAACAAAGGTATCTTGAATGATTAATTTCAAATTAATCTAAATGAAGTATCACAAAAGTACGAAATTAAGTCGGACGATATTGTTGACTGGGTCACTAAATTAAGAACCCAAAATTTACCTTCTATGCAAGAAATTCGGGTTTCTTAATTTAATTTATTTTATTTTATTTTATTTTATTTTATTTAATTTAATTTAATTTAATTAAATTAAATTTTATTTAATTTTATTTTATTTTATAATATCATAGCGATGAAGTTTAATTTGAAAATGTTTAGAAATGTTTTACCTAAAAAATCTGTGTTAAAAAAGAATAAGTGGGTGTTAGTTATTTTGGCTTTAGTTATTTTGGTCGGACTTTATTGGTATTCTAAAAAATCCCAAGAAAATTATTATAATTCTAAGGGAGAGGGGCTCTGGGGAGGTCCAAAGACTTTAAAAAAAGACCTTGCAGGAAATGTTTTACCTCCGGTAAGAGTTGACAAATTATATGAAACAGATCCGACAAATCTTTTAAGATTTGCAAACCATATTTCAGGTATAAGAGATGTTTTTTATAAAGTTCAAAACAAAAATAGTGATGGGAGGGGTTCTGAATCAACTGACATGTATTGTTCTATTTCGAGATTAAACGGTAAGGAAGGGTCATCATCATCGACAGTTACAGATATAAATGATTCTGGTACATTTATTGATTTAAACCAACAAGATACCCCCGCCGCCTCAATATGGACTGTCACAAACGGAGATAAACAGGTAGTAAGTATTTCGGGTGACTGCAAAGTCGAATATGAATATTTATTTACTAATCATCAACAGGAAATTATTGATCAACTAAAAAAGGTGCAAGAGCAGCTTGATAGCAGCGAAGACCCAGAGTATATTGATGAAATTATTCATGAACAAGTAACTTTGTATTTAGGTGATACTGAGTGTGATGCCTCGACTAATTTTTTAAATAAAATCTGGACTAATACCTCCTATAAAAATGCTAACGACAACCCAGTTAATGGAGAAAATCTGAGACAAGAAATAATAAAAAAATTCCCTGGAATAGAATTGGACGAAACAATGCGCAACAACATCCAAACCGACATCAGCAAACGCACCACCGTATCGCAAGATATTATCAGATGTGAGCATACAGATGCTGTCGCACAGAGCATGGATAAAGATCGTTCAGACACGGACAACCTAGGCATATGTAAACTAGCCGGGTTTTATGCAGCAGATACAAACGATGAACAACTTTATTTCCCATTAATACAATATTCGTTTTTAGGAACAACTAACAAAGATAGAGATAGCTCTGGCGATGGCTATACACGATACACAGTTAATTTTGACCCCACAAAGAAATTGGGTACAGACGGTAAAACAATGGTTGATGAGGACGACGTGGATGGTGTAACGAAAACGGTATATACGTCCGAAAAAATACTTGATTGGCTTTCTTATCTTAGAGGTAATTAAACAATTAATTTTTATTTTATTTTATTTTATATTATTATATAATGAATACTTTAGTAAATTTATTAAAAAAAAATTCGGTTTTTAATAAGAATAAATGGACATTGGTTGCTATATCTATAGTATTTTTTGTTGGAGTATATTGGTATTATAAAAAATCCAAAGAAAATTTTGGGATAATTTTAGATGGAACGAATCGCGGAAATGGACTTTACACTGATTCTGGTAATTTGTTATTAACGGATAACGATAATACAAAAAATATACTTAAACTATTAATTATTAAGAACTTCACAGAAAGACTCCAATCTGATGACATTCGTAAAGATAAATTTAACCAGATGTTTATTAACGACAACACAGGGGAGACTGATAACCTTGGTGACAAGGTTTTTGGTACCCTTCAGTACCTTCAAAATACAAATCTCATGTCAGAGTCTACTATTGAATCATTGGATAATGTAGAAGTAAATTTATATATAGGAGGTTATGAAGATGCAGAACCAGATGTTGCTGGAGGTTCTGGTCGTGGATGCCTTTTAAGTTCAGATTATAAAAAGGCATTTGATTATGTGAAACAATCAGTTCAGGATGATACTACCTCTGAGGGGGATAGTATAATATATATGTTTAATTATAAAACTGTAACATGTGAAAAATATAATCAACAAAAGAAAATTTCAGAATGGATGGATGTAACTGACCCAGTCAAACAACTATGTACAAATGCTGGTGTTGGATTTTATAATTTAAAGGAAACGGATCCTACTCAGTATGACGAAGGAAAAGGAAAAACACGACATGATTTACCTTTAATAGAATTTAAATTAAGTGGTAAAATAAGAGTTGACGCTGACACTGTCCAAGATTTTACGGTAACTAGTGTATATAAAGATTATCAAACATATTCAGGCGTAGGCGTAGATATAGGGAGTGGTATTACTCTTAAAGAGTTACAAGATAATATTAAAGACTGGTTATACGATATAAATGAAAAGATGCTAACAGATTCAACATTTCCAAAATTAGTGACATATTTAAAATTACAACCGGAATAGGGAATTAATTAATAGTAATAAGTTTATTTTTAATTTTTTTTTTTATTATAAATAGTATGAGTTCTCAACCAAATATTTCTCAACCTCTAATTTCGACAAAAACTTCTTTGTTAACCAAAAAAAATGCATTGATTCTTTTAGCTGTTGTTGTTGTTTTATCTTTGTGTGGCGGTCTTTACTATTGGAAATATGTTAGAACTTCTGAGGGTTATGATACTGTTCCTGATGATGATAAACCATTCTTCAAATTATACTATGCCACATGGTGTGGGTGGAGTCAGAAATTTGTTCCAGTTTGGGAAGATTTAAAGAAAACTGATATTACTTCTAAGGTAAATTTGGAAGGTGTAGAATGTGATGACGAAAGTAATAAAGATAAGTGTGAAGCCGCTAATATTGAGGGGTTCCCAAGTATGAAAATGTATAAAAACGCGAGTGATAAGGTAGGCGAAGACTATGAGGGCGAAAGAACGGTCGAAGCTATTACGGCATGGGTTAACTCGAAACTCTAAATTATTTGTTTTTTTTTCTAAAAAATTTTGTTTATTATTTATATGAATAACACACAAATTCTAATTTCTATAGTAACATTAATAGTTTTACTATCAACCGTATCTTATTTTGTATTTTTTAATAATCAGGAAGAATTTTATAGCAAAGATAAGTTGGTATTATATTATACTCCTTGGTGTGGTCATTGTGCAACTGTTAAACCAAAGTGGATAGAATTCAAAGAAGAAAATAAATTTAGTGATATAGATATAGATATGGTTGACTGTGATAGTTCAAATGATGTATGTAATAGACTTAAAATAGAAATAATACCAACAATTATTCTTCATAAAAAAAATGAGAAGATTGTGTATGAAGGAAAGGTTGATATAGATAGTGTAAAGGAATGGTTAGTTAGCAAAGATTATAAATAAATTGTTTCGATTTTTCGTAGACAAGCCATCCTAATGAATTAATGATGACAGATCTAGCATTACAAACTAATAAACCATCCCATAATCTTTTTTTTTTGATAGCTTCTAAAAATGTATTGGACGTATATGATTGTATTCTTGATTTTATAATATCTATAGGATATGTAATAGTCCATGATAAAGACCCACATATTCCACCTGCAATAGTTATAGATGAAATGTTGTTAAAATTGTGTTTTTCTAGAGTTGTTTTAATTGTGTTATATGTACCAAAATATATTGATAATGAAATAGATTCTCTAATTAGTGTTAATAATTGCCCTCTTTTAAAATCCAAGGGGATAGTTATATTTTGTTGTTTTCTAATTCTGAGTAAATCAGTTACAGAAACTAAAGGTGAGGTAGCTATACCAGTAATAGCACCAGTAATATATCGGTTATCTATATCATTTTTTAATTTTTCTTCTAAAGAAAATTGTATTGTTGTAATGGGTAGAATAGTTAGTAGAGGAAACCTTATCCCAGTAAATACATTTTTTATAGTAATATTACTTGTATGTTGTGTTTGTGCTTTTATTTTAAAGGTGTCAAATGGATATCCAACTATTACCTGTGTTAATCCAGATATACTCCCAGATATTATACTAATATTATAGTTTGTTTGTTTAGACATGTTAGTTCATTTATGTATGATAAATATACAATATATCTTATTTTCAATTTCTTTTTTATTTGTAAATTAGAACATAACATATACAAATATATGTTCAAATTCACAGATGCAGTGGATATTTATGATGATTTTGATAAAGAATATAGAAGACATAGTAAAGGAGCTGTTATTTTAGCTCCACCTGGTTCAGGGAAAACAACATTTGTAAATAACCAGTTAGGTGAATTAAAAAACTGGATAGATTCAGATAATTTGTTTGGTGATAAAGGGTTAAATATAGATTGGGTTGGTTCGCACAACGAGAAATTGTCTTATATGAGAGCGGATTATATGTTAGAACAATCTAAACAATATGGTTATAAAATAATAGGAGCATTATTTTGGAAGTATATAGCAGATGCAGTTGTAATACTTCCATATGAAAAACATTTAGAATATTATTTATCTAGGAAAGATTTAGATAAAACAAAAATAAAAAAAACAAGAGAAGTATTTTTAAAACATGTAGAAGAAAATAATATTCCAGTATTTGATAATATTGAGGATGCAGTCAAATTTTTAGATAATAAATGGATGTATAATTCCTAAAAAAAAAAGATAGTTTATATATTAAATGTCTATGTTAAATATAGATGATCTAAATAATACTTTAAAGGAGAAAGAAGATAAACAGAATAAAATTTATGATGAGATATTAAAAAAATGTCATCATAAAATTAAAAAAACATCAGAAACGTCAACCGAGGGTTTTTGTTTTTATGTGATTCCAGAATATATTTATGGGTTTCCACTATATAATTATAAGGGGTGCGTAATTTATTTATTTAAAACCCTAACTAAAAATGGATTTGAGGTTAAATATACTCATCCGAATCTATTATTTATTTCATGGATAGGTAAATCAAATCCACAGAATTATAAGACAATAGAAAAGAAAAATAATGGGTATAGATCTATTGAGGAATATAAACCGAGTGGTAATATAATTTATAATAAAACCATAAATTCTCTATCAAATAAATTAGATATTTTAAAAAACTAGAACTTGTTTTTAATCATGTCCCATTCATAATCAGAAACTTCATCACTTTCAGAATCAGAATTACAGATGCATTCTAGATGGTATTCATATTTAACCAATTCTTTCATTTCTTCTTTTACAGAAATGTAAGGATTAAAGAAGAGATCTTCCTGGAAGATTTCACCTACCATCTCATCATCTTCTGTGTACCATAGTGGTAGGTCTTGTGGGTAATTAGTTTTAGCGGCGGCCATGCTTTCTGGAACACTGGCAATAAGTTTGTTGGCGGAACATACGAGTTCCCATTGGTCAAACATAATAGATATAATGTAATATACAATTAAACAATATATTAAATCAATTTTTTAATTTAATTAATTTATCAATGTAGTAATTCTTTTCCATATCATTAAGACTTTCAAGCATATCGGTTGTTTGTTTATCAATATATAAAACGGTGCCTCGAGTTTTGTATTCAAACTTTTCGGTTTCTATTTCGGTTTTATAAACATTGTTATAAATAATATCATCGTCCCGAACATTTTTAGATGGGTAAATTGCAATTTTATATTCAGATAATGTATCAATATATGTGTCTATTTTAAAATTATTTCTAATTTTATTATTAAAATTATCAAAACTATGGATAATAATAGAAGGTCCAGTCCATAAAGTAGTTTCGTATTTATACACCGGTAAATTTAGAATAGAACAAACTTTCATAAAATATCGGTAATTATTATTAAATTCGCTTGGGTCCGGTAGTTTTGGTTTAATTTTTAGTTTATTTTTAGGAGATGTTTTAGGTTTAATAATAAGTTTCGTTTGTTTTTCTTTTGTTTTAGGTTTAATAATAAGTTTCGTTTGTTTTTCTTTTGGTTTAGGTTTAATAATAAGTTTCGTTTGTTTTTCTTTTGGTTTAATTTTTAATTGTTTAGTGTGTATACATCTGGTTATTTCTTCAATGGAAATATGATTATAGTCTTTATTATCTAATCTAGTATTGAAAAACTTTACTATTTGTTGTATATTAGTAGTAGACAACTCCATTGTGTGCTTATAAAAAGAGTAAATAATATATTCAAATTTATTAATATATACTATATTATATAATGAGTTCGAATATAAATCGATTAAAAACTTTAAAAAAAAGATTTAATAGACTAAAGGAACCTAATAATAATTATAACACAATTAATAGTTTAGGAGATATAAGAAGGAATGTGTCTGTGTTGCTTGCACATCATGAGAAGTATGAGGAGTTGAAGAGTAAAAATAAGAAGGATACGATTTTACCAGATGTTTTAGACAATCTAGTTTATGAATATACAACAATATTAGATTCTATGGAATTATATCCGAATAATACGGGTATAAAAGGATTAAAAAAAACATTACTACCGAATTTAAAATATCTAAGAAAGGATCAGGAGACAATTCGCAAAAAGATAAGTAATAATAATGTACCAAGTATTAGAGAATTAACGGTAAGGTCTGCAAAGCTCAATAGTTTCGTAAAAACGATTCCGTCTAAAAAGAAGAAAAAATTACGTATTTAAAAATATAATATATATTGGAAAATATACTTAAAGATATATTAATATAGATAAGTGTGAGAAGAATAGAATGTCAACAGCAATCATTAACAAAGCATTTTAAGCCGGGGGTTGCAGGTTCAAGTCCTGTACAGTGTTTACACTGTTAGCTCAATCGGTAGAGCACCGTAGTTCAATGGCATTCTGAAAAACAAATCACGACATGTTGGCCGAGTGGTCTAAGGCGACTGACTTAAGCTCAGTTATCTTCGGATGCGCAGGTTCGAACCCTGCACATGTCATCATCTAACACCTATAACTCTGTATGAGTATAGTGGTTAGTATTTAACTCTTGTAGCATAGTTGGTTAATGCGCCGTACTTATAATGCGGAGATCGCGGGTTCAAGTCCCGCCAGGAGTATCCTTCTACCATACAATTATGTATGATTTCCATTGTATATGGGACTAGAGGTTCAATACCTCTGTAGAAGATATGTCTTCGGACATAATATATATTACATTATACATTATTAAAGCTCTGTTGGCCCAGGGGTTAAGGCGTCCGACTGTTAATCGGAAGATCAGAGGTTCGATTCCTCTACGGAGCGTTTGTCGTAAGACAATCGTATATATTACATTATAGATTATTTTTGCTCTGTTGGCCCAGGGGTTAAGGCGTCCGACTGTTAATCGGAAGATCAGAGGTTCGATTCCTCTACGGAGCGTTTGTCGTAAGGCAATCAAAATTTCTTACAGCAATTTTCAAATAAATCTGACTTTTATATCAGAACTAAATATTTACTAGAAATTTGAAACTCGTCATAGCTCAGGGGTAGAGCATGGGATTGTAGTTGTTAATGTACCAAAGTGTACATATCATAATTCCCGCGGCCGGTGGTTCAAATCCATCTGACGAGAATGATATAATATACTATACTATACTATATTGTATAATTATTTTCTTAGTTATATATATATAGAAATATATCACCCTTAATTTGAGATATTAACCGGTATTGAGTGCTAGCATTGCTATCACAATATACCGTTTTTTATAAATTAAGTGCAGCAGTAAATCAATAATAAATAAATAAATTAAATAACTTAATTATGTATTAACATTATAGCGTGTCCGCATAGCTAACTCAGTGAGTGGTTGATATAAATTAAGTTCAGCAGTATAAATATAATGGGGGTCTTGTGTGTATTATAGTATATATATTAGTAAGGGTTAACATGTTCCCTTTATATGTATACTATATCAGATTAAATAGTATGGTAGCGGAGTATGGATAACGACGACAGCGGATTATGGATAACGACGACAGCGGAGTATGGATAACGACGACAGCGGAAAAGAACAAGTGAGTGTTATGAAAAAAAAAATATATAAAAATAAAAAAAAATATATAAAAATATATAAAAATAAAAAAAATAACAATAATAAATATTAAATAGTTTCTAATTAAAATGGTGGCGTGGTGTTTTAGGTATATATAACTACATTTAGATTAAAATTAGATATAGCGGAATAGGAATATATTACTGGTAAACTATATTATAAAATAGTTATACTTATAAATTATAAATAATACGGATTAATTTTCGTGTATAATAAAAAATATTAATTAAATTACGATTTTATTAGTATGCAAACATAAATTCAATGGGAGGTTATCCAATTTATGTTTGCTTTCGCCCTTATGGCCAAATGGACAAGGCGTCTGGCTTCTAACCAGAAGACTGTGGGTTCGAGTCCCACTAGGGGTAACACAATTGTGTGTCTCTTTCTTTTTTATTAACATTTCTTTTTATATCTTGTATAAAAAGAAATTATTAGCATTTATATGCTCTTCCATCGCCCATACAGCGGTATTTACCTTCACGAATTAGTTTTCCAACAACATGTTCCTTTACGCCATCGCTACATTTTGTAAACGTACTACTATCGCATTCACGATCTACAGTAGGGGTTATTCCTTTTGGTGGACAACATTTGTCTCTGTTCTTAAACTGTTCCGGCTTGGTTAATTTAAAATAGACCATTAAAGACATCATTAGTGTAGTTACCACAAGAATCATAGCTTCAAATTTATGCGTTTTAAGGTACTTAGAAACATTCGTACTACTCACAAGTGCTCCGAGTAATGCAAAATATAAAAAGGGAATTATATCATTCGCCATTAAAAAGTTTATTATATTCATTAGTAAAGTCATATAATATACATAAATAAAAAAAATATTTTGGTAGAATTAAATTGTATTGGGATTATCTCATTATTAATACAATAATACAATAATATAAGGATGAATAGTTATGGTTTATTAATTGCAATAATTATAAAGTGTCTATTTATTTAGGCTCCACATGAATCACAATCAGGATTATCAATAGAACAAGCAAGAACCTTTTTCTTTGGTTCAATTGTAAATTTCTGCGCGTGTGAAACAGCCTTTGTTCTAAGATAGTACATACCTGTTTTTAGACCCTTTTTCCAAGAATAGAAATGCATACTAGTAATTTTCCTAAAATCTGGCTCTGCCATAAACAGATTAAGACTTTGTGACTGACAGATATATTTACCTCTAGCAGCAGACATATCAATCAATGTTTTATTTCCAATTTCCCAAACGGTTTTATAGATTTCTTTAATGTTATCAGGAATACAATCAATATTCTGTACACTACCATCATTTTCTATAATTTTATTTTTTAGTTCGGTGTTCCAAAGATTAAGTTCAATAAGATCATAAATGAGATGTTTATTTAGAACAACGAATTCACCTGCTAGTGTTTTACGAACACCAATATTTGTTGTAAACGCTTCAAATGCTTCATTATTTCCTAGAATCTGCGAAGAAGATGCAGTAGGCATAGGAGCAAGAAGCAAACTATTACGAATACCATACTTTTGAACATCCTTTTTAAGTTTATTCCATTTTGGTAGCATGTCCTCAGAAGGCTGCTCTCCCCATAGGTCAAACTGAAGAATACCATTACTTGCTGGACTACCTTCAAATGACGAATATGAACCTAGATATTTATCTCTATTTAATTCCCTATCGATAGGTTTAAGTTCAGTTGTAAGAGTGTCAATCAAAGAAGTTTCTTCTTCTGTAAGAGTCTCTTTAGTTCTGAGTTGAACGAGTTGTTTCATCCCAACTTCCCTCTTTTTAGAGAGTTCCATAGAAGTTTCCAACGCACTATAATAGATCATTTCAAAAATACGTTCGTTTAGTTCCAGTGCTTCAGCGCTACTAAATGGTAGCTTCAACATAGCAAAAACATCAGCCAATCCCTGTACACCAATACCAATTGGTCGGTGTCTTCGGTTAGAACGTTCAGTTTCTTCTAGTGGATAATAGTTAATGTCAATAATTTTATTAAGATTTTTAGTAATTACTTTAACATTTTTATAGAGTTTATCAAAATCAAATACTTTCTTTTCTGTATTAACATACTTAGACAGTCCAACACTGGCAAGATTGCACACCGCAAATTCATCAGGCGAAGAATATTCGATGATTTCAGTACAAAGATTACTTGACTTAATCGTCCCTAGGTTCTTCTGATTCGATTTATTATTACAAGCATCCTTATAACAAATATAAGGTGTTCCAGTTTCAATCTGTGATTCTACAATTTTATACCACAAATCATTCGCATTAATCTGTTCCCTATATTTTCCTTCTGATTCGTATTTAGTGTATAGTTTTTCGAATTCTTCGCCATAACAATCCGATAGACCAGGACATTCATCAGGACAAAAAAGAGACCATTTACCTTGGGATTTAACCCTTTCCATAAATAGGTCTGGAACCCAGAGACCATAGAAAAGGTCACGACACCTTTCTTCTTCATTGCCATGATTCTTTCTAAGTAGAAGAAAACTCATAATATCACAATGCCAAGGCTCAATATAGATAGCAAAAGATCCCTGTCGTTTACCACCACCCTGGTCAACATACCTTGCTGTGTTATTAAAAACCCTCAACATAGGAACAATACCATTTGAGGTACCATTTGTACCTTTAATAGCACTTTTACGACCACGAATATTATGGATATGAATACCAATACCACCAGCCCACTTAGAAATCAAGGCACAATCCCTCAAAGAAGAATAGATACCATCAATACTATCATCCCTCATAGCAAGCAAAAAACACGAAGATAACTGTGGTCGTGCAGTACCGGCATTAAATAGTGTAGGTGTAGCATGAATAAAATATTTTTCTGACATAAGGTCATATGTTTTAAGAGCATCCTTTAGACTATCTCCATGAATACCAAGAGAAACCCTCATAAAAAGATGCTGAGGGCGTTCAATAATTTTACCATTAATTTTAAACAAATAACTTTTCTGGAGTGTTTTTAGTCCAAAAAAATCAATCAAATTATCACGTTTATATTTAATATAAGAATTAAGTTTAGTTTTATTCTCTTCTACAAATGTATAAAGTTCCTTTGAAATAAGGGGTGCTTTCCCATTCTCGTACAACATTCTAGTAGTCTCAGAATAAGATGGGGAAGTATTTTTATGTAAGTTAGAAATCTCAATTCTAGAAGCAAGTTCTGTATAATCTGGATGTTCTGTTGATAGAGAAGCACAGATTTCTGCAGCTAATTCATCTATTTTATTAGTAGGAATTTTATTATAAATCTCCCCACAAATTTTTTGAGAAATTCTTGTTGGATTAATATTTAGGGTCCTACCATTTGTCGACAACGTTTTAATACGTTTCTGAATTTTTTCAAATGATGTCTCCTCCAACTCACCGTTCCGTTTTGTAACATGGTCAACTTCCATCGTATCTTTATTTATATTATGCTTCATTCTTTTAAGATATAATCTGTAAATATATTAATTTCAAAAATAATATTTAAATATCGAAATCCATTTTTCTATAATTTCATTAATAAATAGAATTATATAAATTAATTAATATAAAATTGATTTTTATTAATTCTTATTTAATAAGTACACAATACAAACAACACACATCATGACTCTCTTTTACTACGATTTCGAAACCACGGGTCTTAACCCATACCATGAAAAGATTATCGAATATAGTTTCATTCGCCAAGATAATGAAGCTATCCAAAGTCTTATTAATCCTAAAGTTAAAATCTCAGATAAAATCGAAATGATCACAAAAATCACTAATTCTATGGTAGAGAAAGCCCCGTTGATTGAAGAAAAGAAGGAAGAGATTACCACATTTCTTAACCTAAGTAATAGCGAATGTGTGTATCTGGTTGCGCACAACAATAGTAATTTCGACCGGTTCTTTTTCAAAAATATCTATAAAAATGATCCGATTTGGGGAACTATTCTTAATCAGAAAGTAAAACATATCGACTCTATCCACCTTGCAAAGTATCTTCTTCCTCAACTTAAAACATTCAACCTAAAAATCCTTTGTAAAAAGTTTAATATTGTACCTGGGACACATCGTGCGATGGACGATACTATTGCTCTTAAACTATTGTTTGAACGACTAGTTTGGACTCTATCATTCAATGAAGATATCGAATACGATAAACTCATTAAGAACCCACAAATGATTTATGATATCCTCTACTAATTAAACTATAATTCTAATAGTAGTGTATAAAAAATTGATTTATATATTTTTCTATTCTATAATTAATCATGACGACCTCCACCTTTATCACCGAAGAAGACCACGTATATTTTATCAATAACAATATCGAATATAATGTAGATATCCCAGTATTCCTTAGGGAAATAAGAGCCTATTTTAACGCTCACTGGGACTCCTGTTACTTTATTGAAGAGGAGATTGCATCAATCGACGAACTAAATAGTAACCATCTACTTAATTATCCAAGTTATGGAGGTAACCAGATACTGGATGACTCTTTTACTGGCCCGTGTCCTATTGAAATACTTTCATATAGGTCTATACTCCTTCTAGGATACCTTTATGGTATCCATTTGCGTTAATATAATCATAATTTATATTTAAAAATATTTCTATAATTTATTGTAAGCTATGTTTTTTTTTAAACCTGTAAAAATGTCGGTTCGTTTTTATAATTCATTTGGGAGAAAACATATCGGAATAGATAATCATACAAAGGTTCATATGCTGAGTAAAATTAATGCAGTTTCTATTAAGAAACTAATTGAAGAGGCAACTTATGTTAAGAATTACCCAACTCTAAATCTACCAGCAACTTTAACCGAAGATCAGGCTGTAAAAAGTCTTAAAACTATTATTGATAAGAATAAAACCAATAAATCCTATATTGGAATGGGATATCACGATAACTACACCCCATTCCCTATTAAAAAACATATTCTACAAAATCCTAAATGGTACACCGCATATACACCATACCAATCTGAAATCTCTCAGGGGCGTCTTGAGAGTCAGCACAATTTTCAGACACTTATTGAAGAATTAACCGGACTACCTATCGCTAATGGTGGTCTTCTCGACGAGGGTAGTTCTGCGGTGGAAGCACTAAACCTAATGTATAACTATAATAAGAAAAAGAAAAATACATTTATTTGTAGTGATAAACTACACCCACAGACATTGGATATTCTTAAACATAGAGGTACAGTTGTAGGAATTGATGTTAAAATTGTAGATTTGGAAAAGACTACTTTTGACCCAGAAGATGTCTTTGGGGTTATGTTCCAGTATCCGAACACATATGGTAATATTATTATGTATGAAGAACTAATTAGTAAATGTAAGGATAATAAGATTTTAACCTGCGGTATTGCCGATATTCTATCTCTAGTAAAACTTAAATCACCAAAAGAACTTGGTATGGATATTGCCCTTGGAACAACTCAGAGATTTGGTGTTCCTATGTGGTTTGGCGGACCACATCCCTGCTATTTTGCGGTTGAAAAAAAACTTATTCGTAATGTTCCTGGTAGAATTATTGGAAAATCATTCGATGAAAATGGAAATGAAGGATATCGACTTGGGTTGCAGACCAGAGAACAGCATATCCGTCACGACAAAGCAACCAGTAATATATGTACCTCTCAATCACTACTAACAAATGTAGTAGCACTATATTCTATGTATCATGGCAAAGAAGGGTTGACGACTATTTATGATAATATTCATAATCTTACGCAAGAATTGGATAATCGGCTATCTGAACTAGGTATTAATCAGTTAAATAGTTCCTATTTTGATACACTACATCTTAGTCATCCAGATATCTATAAATTACATAATAGTCTTTCTGACCATGATATTTGTGTGCGCCCGGTCAGTCACAATGAGATTATTATTAATTTGGATGAAACTACAACAAAAGAAGATGTAGATTTTATTGTAGAACAGGCTAAACAACATTTTAATTCTATCCAAAGTGTTGACAATTCTGTTAAAAATGATACTATTTATCGAAAAACTCCATTTATGGAACAGGAACTTTTTCAGAAATACAATACAGAAACAAAACTTATGAGATATATTTATAGTCTATCTAATAAAGATTATACGCTATGTGAAGGTATGATCCCACTTGGTTCTTGTACTATGAAACTAAATGGTTCCAGTCAACTTGAACCGCTTTTCTGGGATAAAATGAATATTCATCCATATCTTCCTAAAAAATATACAGAAGGTTCTGTTGAATTTATTAAAGAGATAGGAGATTATCTAACAGAAATTACTGGATTTGATGATGTCTCATTCCAATCTAATTCTGGTTCTATGGGAGAGTATATGGGTCTTCTTGTTATTAAAAAATATTTTGAAACAAAAAATAAAAGTAATAAAAATACAGTTCTAATCCCACACACAGCACACGGAACTAATTTTGCATCAGCAACTCTATCTGGACTTAAAATTATGAAATATGATGAAACAATTTCTATGGAAGAATTCAAAACTCTAACAACTAAACATAAAGATAGTATTGCTGGTATTATGATTACATACCCTAATACAACTGGTGTTTTTAATGAAAATATTAAAGATATTTGTGATACAATCCATGATATTGATGGGTTGGTTTATCTCGATGGAGCTAATATGAATGCCCTTGTGGGTATTGCTAAACCGGCAGAATTGGGAGCTGATATATGTCATCTAAATCTACACAAAACTTTTTGTATTCCCCACGGAGGTGGAGGTCCAGGTATGGGTCCTGTTCTCTGTAATAAAAAACTACAACCATATCTTCCTAAGAATTCTTTGCAGGTTGAAACAACGGGAACACCAATTGGTAATATTACTTCTTCACAGTGGAGTTCTGCTTCTATTCTATCTATTCCATATATTTATATTGCCACAATGGGTAGTAACAGTCTTACACGTGCTACAGAAACAGCAATTCTAAATGCGAATTATCTAAAATCGTGTCTAGAAGATTACTACACTATCAAAGATGTTAATACTAATAACCGGGTAGGACATGAATTTATTATTGATACGACCGAATTTGGACATCTAAATATTACTGAAAATGATATTTGTAAAAGACTAATGGATTATTCATTTCATCCCCCGACTATGTCTTGGCCTAGAACTAATGTTATGATGTTTGAACCAACCGAGAGTGAAGATAAAGAAGAACTAGATAGACTAGTAGATGCTCTTATTTCTATTAGGAATGAAATAAAGGAAATAGAGGAAGCAAAATATGATAAGGAAAATAATGTGATTAAGAATGCACCACATAATACTACCCTTATTTCTGAAGAATGGTTGTTCCCATATTCTCAGAAGAAAGCGTTTTATCCACTAGAAACGTTAGTTGAAAAGAAGTTTCACATCCCTATTGGTCGTATTAATAATGTTAAAGGTGATCGTGAATTGCTAAAATAATATATTACATTAAATTATAGAATGAGACCGGATAAATATAAAACAAAGAAGGCAAAAAAGGAACAACGGATTAAAAGAGCACAATATAAAAAAAGGAAAACAAAAAAGGAAAAAAAATCAAACAAACGTACTAAGAAAAAGAAAAAGAAAACTAAAAAAAGAGTCCGACCAAACTTTAGAAACAATATCAATAACGAGAACAATTATGAAAATGCGAAACCACGTCCCCCACATGTTTGCGATGATATTGAAATTCCAAAATCGGTAAATCCTAAAAGAACCCGCATTTTTGCTATTATAGGACACTCGTCTTTCTGTACATATAATGACCTACTAAAAATAAAAGAAAATAGAGAACCAGAAGGGTTCCGTTTAGACCTAAAAAAATATAAGGATTTTCCTAATGTGAGATATATACCAGTCCAGGATATAGGGAAAAAGTCCTCTAGTTTGAGGGTGGAATACTTTATTAAGCAACTTAAAACGAATGAAAAAATACATTCTGGGTTAATACAACTTGACGATATAAAATCAACCAAAAATTTTAGTAAACTTGTTGAATGTGAATTTTTTAAAGAAAACAAAGATGAATATAATTCGCACAAAACACGCCTTACAGGGGATAATAAAACACTAAATTTTAATGTATACCCAAAAAAGGATAAGTATGGAACCCAGAATCCTATAAATACTGGATTTGAATTTATTTCACACATACCTAACACTTCCTTTTCAGGTATATATGAATTAACAGAAGAAATAGATAATTCTAATAATAACAATAATAATAATAATAATAATAATAATAATAATAATAATCTTAGTAGTTTAGATATTCATTATGACGATATACTATTTAATTCTGGTATAAGAAATGATTTTTTAAAACAAAGAGAGAGGGAGATTCAGGTGCTTACAGCACGAGAAAATATAATTAAAACTAAGGAAAATATGGAAAAATCTTTCCAGGATCCTACACGTATTTCTGTTTATGATTTACATGATTCAAGGTTAGCTGCTCTTAGGGGAAGTTTAATGATGCCCAATTCGGCCACCGAAAATGCACTGCTGGCTCGACAGGATCCCGTATGGGATATGGATGAACTTAATGAATTTACACGGTTGAATAAAAAATTATATCAATTGATAGAAAGTAAGAGAGAGTTTGAAGTTTCTCTAGATGAAATCATAGGTCTCATACTTAATGATAATTATATGAGGAGTGATGATGATTTTATTATATTAGATTTTGGTTGCAAACATATCAGAGACCTTCCATACTCAAACAATGTATGGGACCGTCCGAGTAATAATATTACAACAGAGAGTACTGTAAAACTGGGATATCCTCTAAGTAAAGAGGTAGGTCCGATTCGGGTAAAAGATTATAAGGCAGGTCCAAAAATTACTAAATTGTTATTGGAAGGAGAGACCTAATAAATACGAATATATTTATAGACTATATAATAATAGAAATAAATGGATAAAATAAAGGAAATTATTAAAGTAAAAGAAAGTAGACTGTGTTTTTCTGCTGATTTTACAACACAATCCGAACTATTTGGATGGATAAATCTTATTGGTCCACATATTTGTATATTAAAAACACATATAGATATTTTGGAGGATTATGATCCTTCTGTTAATAAAAAACTTAATAAACTAAAACAAAAATATAATTTTGTTATATTTGAAGACAGAAAATTTTCTGATATCGGTAAAACATTTGATAGACAACTAAATGGATTTTATAAAATATCAGAATTTGCAGATATCATTACAATACATGGAATTTGTGCGGAAGGGATGTTAAATTACATAGAAAATAATAAATGTATTATACCTAAAATACTAATAGTATCACAAATGTCAAGTAGTGGTAATATTATAGATACAAACTATACGGTTAATTGTTATACTATAGCAAAAAAATATAGCAAACATGTCATTGGATTTATAAGCCAGACAAAATTTGTAAATGATGATAAATTTTTATTTTTAACACCAGGCGTTCGATTAATTGAAACAAAAAAAGATGACCAGATTTATAACACACCAGACACTGCATTTAAAAAGGGTTCAGATATAATTATTGTCGGGAGTGGCATTTATTCATTGAAATATCCACTAGAACTTATTAACAAATTTAAGTAATTATGGGGAATCCGGAAGAAAGTCAAGTTCCTTAGGAAGGTGTTTATAAACAAGTGATTCATATCCACATTCTCTATATTTTAGAACATCTTCCCAAAAACTATTAATTTCAGGTAGTAGTTCTTCCTTGAATCTCTTAGTATCTCTTTCAACCAACTTAACACAATAAACATCTAGGTTCCAATAAGTTGTTTTAATATAGACCTCAGTAAGACTACTTTTAATTTTTTCTTCCCATTCATAAATTTCTTCTTTGGATTCAAAATTATAAAGATAAAAGTAAACGTTTTTATCTTTATTAGGGTCATATGTTTCAATAACAACCCCCTTTTCCATTCCATTTTTAGTTGTTTTTAGACTTGTTCCATAATCATCTAGAAATTCTTGTACTAGATCATATTCTTTGATAGAGCATTCCAAATAGTCACAGAAATCCAGACCACACACTTCAAGTTGACCCTGTACTTGTAGTTCATAATGAATTGGGATAAAATCATCAATTATCCTTGATTTAGGGCACTTAATTTCCAGCATTCTACCGATATATTCTTTGTTTTCAGAATTAACATCACAGATTCCATCTGGAGAAGCACCAAAATGTGGGATAGTTGGGTGTGGGATACATCCATATTCAAATATACTTACTTTATTTCTTTGTTCGTAGATATGAATTGCAACATCTTCGTATTTTACTCCATGTTTTACAGCAGCTCCAGCATAAAATGTTTCTTCATAACCACATTTTTTAGCAACGAGTTTTTTGCGTTTAGAATAAGGATTTACGTTCATAGCTGTGCCAAGATCACTTGCTGTTAGTCGTTTATTTCTGTATTCATACCATTCTTTAGTTCTTTGTGCTGGTTGTTCTATAGTTTTAAGTTTTGCTATAATATTACTAAGTTCTGGATTATCAAAATTAAATTTTTGGTCGTTCCTATATTTTAGAAGTTCATCATGAAAATTAATAGAATTATCTGTATTATACTGGTCATAAATGTGTTTAACCATTTCTAGAAATTGTTTGAAATCTTTATTATAGTGTAGGATTGGTGAAAGGAATTCATCGTAGGATTTGATAATACTCTGGAATTCTTGTTGGGACGACATTTTTTTATATCTTTACTTTATTTTATACTCAATTTTATATTTAAATATATTATAATTATAATGTTGTCTAACTCTATAATATTTGTTTCCTTTAATACAATAGCTTTATTAATCTATTTTCTATTGGTATGTAATAAATATGGATGTGTGTATAAAATTAAAAACATTCCTATATTTAATTTACCTTTGGGGGGTATTTTTATGCCTCTAAAAAAACTGGTTACGAATTTCCCAGAAGGTATTAAAATGATATTTTCTTTTAAAAACGCCTGGATATATATGTTTATTGCGTCTATTATGGCTGTAGTAACAATAATGTTATTAAAAAAATATAAAAAAAAAGATACTAATGATCGAACCCAACCCTCTGTTGCACTCTAAAATTGTGATTTACATCAATATTTTGACTATCAAAATTTCTGTTATTTAATAAAGAAATATGGTAGAATGGTTCTGGATTTTTAGTTGCTATAGCATGTTTGTTTCCATAACAACTATTCTGGTCATCATCATTATTACTAACACCATTAATATCCCAGGTATGTTCTATTTTTTTACAAGGGAATTCAGCTTGTGCTGGTTCTCCAGGCAAAGGTATATGTTCTTTTAGTAGAGATGTTTTATCATCAATTAATTCTATATGTTTATTGGGTGTATTGACTTTCCCAAATTCTAGATTTGTTTCTAATAAAGGTTTTACTCTATTAGTATTAGGAACGTTTGATTTTAGTGAAGAATCGCGTCCAGTACAATGTTTTTTATCAGCATCGCAATCAAATCTGTTGATAGGGGTTACAGCATTAATAATATCTATATTTTTAACTGAAATTACATTATCTACAATATCAAGATGGAATCTATATTTGTTTGTATAAAACTTTTTATGATTTAATAAAAATACTTCTATTTTATAACTAAATCCGTTTTCAATACTGTCTCTTTTAAAATTATCAATATTAATAATCTGTAAATTAGTTTTATTTTGTAAATTGCTATGGTCTAGAAGAAGTTGCATTAAACTGTTAATAAATTTGAATAAACTGGTAGATTTATTAATATTCTCTACTAAAAATGGTGAATTACAATCACCTAATAGATTAGAATAAAAAATTTTATTATCAGTAACCTTAAAACTGTAGTATAATTCATTTTTATTTGTAATAGATTTTTCTATTTTATCAACCATTTGTTTAAAACGCTGTTCTAAATCAGTTTCAAATGTGACATTTGTAAAATTCTGTTTAGAATAAAATGTTAAAAATATTAAAACAAGAATGACTGTTAAAATAAATATTTCCATAGCTTACTATATATAAATATATTTATTCGTTAATTTATTAATTTATCAAATTCATTCAAATCAATGTCAACGTCAGATTCCATATTATTCATAGTTTTACTATTATCTAGACTAGATAAAGTATCTAGACTAGACAGAGTATCTAGAGTATCTAGCGTCTGTAGATTATCAGAGGGTTGTATTGATTGTAACATATCTATAGTAGGGGGTGCTTGTATTATATTTTCTCGATTTCTTTCTGTAATATCAGACCCTTTACTACCTAAACTTTTTTTGTATGTTTCCATAAGAAGGTCTCTTTCGTCCATTTGAGTATTTTTATTCGTTTCAATTTGAGGTTCTATTTTAGGTTCTTCTTTAACTTGAGGTTCTGAATCACTATTGTTTAATTCTTCAATAAATTTATTAAATTCGTTAGAATCGATGCCATCAGTAACAGGATTATTTACCATTTCTTTAATGTGGTTTGTTTCTTTAAGAAGTTCTTCTAAATTATGAGTATTTTTTATAATTTCGTTTCTAGTTTGTTCTGTTGGAATTTTAATATTATTAATATTATTAACTAGTATTTGTCCATTATTTTCTCTAATAAGAATACTCGATAGACTAATACTATCTAAAATAAAAATAACCCAAAAGTAATATCCTAAAATAGGTAATGATTTAAATACACTATTTGTGATAAGATGAAGTATTATATACAACAAAATACTATATATTATTAATTGAACGATTTTATTTTCACCTTCTTCAATTAGATTAGAATTATGTAGTAGATAAAAAAACATAATGATATAATTGATAAATTAAAAAAAAAAAAAAATTATAACTTAATATGAATGAATGTAAATATAAAAGTGTTTGTCCAATTTTAAAAAATAATATTAAAACCAATAATACTATTTATGTTATAGGGGATCTCCATGCGGATTATAAAAAAACTATAGAATTATTTAGGCATTTTAAATTAATAGATAGAAATAAAAGGTGGATAGGTAAAAACTCTATAGTAGTTCAGTTAGGAGACCAGATAGATGGATATGGGCGTGGTAATTATGAAGATGCACATGGTGAAATACAAATATTAGATTTTTTTGATAATATACATATCCAGGCACAATCTTATGGAGGTGCGGTTTATTCGTTAATAGGGAATCACGAATTGATGAATGTTATGGGTAATTTTTCATATGCTTCTAAAAAGGATATAGAAGAAAGTGGTGGTATAAAAAAGAGAGAACTTCTTTTTAAACCAGGTGGATGTATGGCTACACGTTTGTCATGTACAAGAAATACATTATTAAAAATAAATGATATAGTATTCGTTCATGCTGGAATAATTCCAGAAATAGTGAAAGATAATAAAAAAAACACAGTAAAATTTGTAAATCTTTTAATGAAGAATTTTTTAAATGGAAAAAAGGATATGGATGAACAAATAAACCAGTTTTTAGTTGATTCAAAGGGTGTTTTATGGGATAGATCACTCGGGAAAACAAAACCTAACTGCGATTTACTAGATAAAACACTAAAAGATATAGGAGCAAATCATATAGTTATAGGACATACACCACAGAATGTGATAAATTCTAACTGTGATGAGAAAGTATGGAGAGTAGATGTAGGACTATCTAAATCGTTAGGTAATAATAATTTTCAAATACTAGAGATTAAGAGAAAAAATAATAAAAATAAGTTTACAATTTTAAATTAGGAATATAGATTTTCAGTAGCTCCATCATAGTTTTGTTCTTTTGCAATAACTTTAATATCATTAATATTTTTAAGCAAATCCATTTCCTTTCTATTTTCAAACAGATATTTTTGTAGAATAGCAGAGGTAAGATCGTACCTTTTGATTTGTTTATAAAATTCATCGAAACAGTTCTCTCGGTCACCAAGGAATTTATTAAACATTTGTTCGATTTGTTCTTTATCAGAATATCCAAAGTGAATACATTTATCAACCCTTCCTGGACGTTTTAGAGCGCTATCAAGATTACAGCTATAGTTAGTTGTCATAAAAACAATTTGTTTATGAGCACTACTAATACCATCTAGAGCATTTAGAAGACCACTAAAGGTTAGTGCTGATTTCATAGTATCATTTTCTTTTCTATCTTTGAACAAAACATCAATATCTTCTAGGAGTAGAATAGAGTTTTCAGGAATAATATTAAGTGCCTGGAAAAAACATTTATCTGTCATAGTGGTATCAAAGGTTAGTGTAGCAATATTTAGATCCAACTCAGAAGCAATAGCAGTTGCAAGACTTGTTTTACCTGTACCGGGGTATCCTTCTAGTAGAACATTAAATTTATATGGCATACCATAATCATTATATTCTTTCTCTGTTCCTTCTGTAAGGAACTCTTTAATATCATTAAGTAGGTTCATATGCTTGTTTTTAGAATAACAAACCGTATCAATCGGACGTTTTGCCTTTTTTTTAATACTATCCCAGTAGCCATTATCCCACAGATATAGATTAAGTTTATTATCAGTTTTAGATTTTTCCAAGATTTGTTCATCATAAAATGTGATCGAATCTTCAATAAATTCCTTTAGATTAGCTAGATTATTTGATGGGGAAGTAAGTTCTATTTCTTTGTGAAATTTGGTGGTGTGTTCAACAGTAAGTGGAATTCCTACATTTTGATACCGAATAATAATTTCACACTCTTTAAAAAATATATTATATATACCTTGTTTAATAGCAACCTTTACTTGTTTATAGCGTTTTTGTCGTGGAATACAATAATTATGGATATCAAGATAATTACAAGTATTATAAAGTATAGATTCAAATACTGAATCCTCTTGGTTTTCAAAAAGAATATTTGCCATTTTATATTAATATTGTCTTGTCTTTATACTAAAATATATTCGTTTAATCTATTTAGAAATAAATTTAGTATATTTATAATGGTAAAGATTCAAAATACTATTAATATTGTTGAGGAAACAGATACACTTGAAGAAATGATAGATAAAACCAAACCATATGTGTTATATTTTACGGCTTCATGGTGTGGTCCATGTAAATCTATCTATCCGTTATTTGATGAATTAAGTAAAAGGTATTCCAATATTGCATTTTATAAAATAGATATAGACGAATGCGAGGAATTTGTTTCTAAATTTAATATTGAATCTGTACCGACCTTTTATTTCTATAAAAAAAATAACGAATATTTTAATATATGTAAAGGAGCAGATACGATTCTACTATCGAATCGTATATATTCGCTAAATAATTCTGAATATAAAATATCAGAAGAAGAAATAGAACCTCTAATTAATAATAAAACAAATACTATTTACTATAATAATAGTGAATCAAATTATGAAGAAACTGGAAGTCCTGTAAATAAAATAGAACAAATAGGAGATTTAGATAAGTTTTTTGAAACGATTGATCTTAATGACACTAATTGGTAGTATCTATTGTAAATGGAATTTATAAATAAAAGATTTATAAATAAAATATATTTAATGTATATGGATTATAATAAACTTTTAGAGGAAAATAAAACCCTAAAGAAAAAGATTAAAAATCTAAAAAGAACGAAACTCAGATTAAAACATAATCTTAATAGTAAAATTTCTGAACTGGAGGATAAATTAAATACATGTGAATTAAATAATAATTGGGAGAATATTACTGAAGACCCAAAATAAAAATATTGTGTTATATTATTATGGTTTTAAAAGGTAGAGCTGATATGCGTTCATTCACGGTTGTTAGTGCAACCAAAAAAGATAGTTGTAAAACAAAGAGTAGTGGTGGTAGATATTTAAGCACCACCCCATTTGGTGCCGCCAAAAAGGCGTTTAATGAACTTTGTCGTGTTAAAAAGATTAGAGGTGTGTGCACTCTTGTCGTAACTGTTAAAGAAACGACCGCTGGTAGTAGTAATAAGGAATTCTCCTACAAGTTAAAGCGCAGGAAGCTTCCGGTTCCTCTTGTGAGACTTCCAGGTACCAAAAACGAATTCGTGATCGAGTATGAAGTGGTTGGTGGTAAGAATACCAGCAAGAAAAGTTGCAAAAATGGTAATCAGACGGTCGGTAGAATGGCCAAAAAGACCCAGAAGAAACGCCGCATGTCGGCCAATAACGTGAGAAAATTATTATTATAAGTCTAATATAATGGAAGACACACAATCTTTGGCTGAAAAATCATTAGAATTACTCTATATTCAAGATGAAAAAATTAAAAATATAGACTGTAAAAATAATGAAATTAAAAATAATTTAGACTTTTCTAAATATATTTTAGATACATTTTATACAATCATTAAACCCCTTAAAACCAGTGTAGCTGATCTTAAAGGATTTTTTGCATCCAATCTAACACCTTCTGAGGAATCTAAACTAGAACCAGATATAAATGAATTAGAAACAAGGGTATCCATTGTAAATGGAATTAATAAAAAAATAAATTGTTTATTAGAAAATCAAAATTTAATGCTTTCTAAAACAAATGACAAATTAAATAAAAATAATTCTTTAATAAAAGAAATTAATTCTTCTTCTCTTTTTTAAAACCAAAACACACCCTACATTCCCCCCCGTTTATAACTGGACTATAGTTTCCACAATTACATATTTTTTTAGTATTATCCATCTATATATTTTAATTAATATAATTTAATATTTTAAACCTTGGTAAGATGTCCCGAAATATGACCACCAATCTCAACAAAGGTCAACGATTTCTTAGAATCCATACCGAAAACCTTCTGCATCTTCTTGTCTGCCTTGAATGTGCGTTTGTTATCCACTAGTTGAAGGTTCTTTTCCTTAATGTAACTAGAGATACCCTTCATGACCTCAGCCTTGGTAAGCTGAGTACCATGAGCAACACTTAGGAATTTCTCAAGTTCTTCACTAAGAGTGTTCTTGGTCTGGACTCGAACTTTCTTAGAAGTCTGCTTCTGGGCCGTGCGGGTGGCCTTGTATAGAGCCTTGAGACTATCCTGCAAACCCTTGGTTGAAGCAGTCATCGCCTGAAGTTCAGTCTGTAGAGTCTTGAATTGAGCATCAATAGTTTCCGTAACAGTAGGTTGAGTATCCACAGGAGTATCAGTCATTTTATAGTATAACTAATTAATTTAACTTTAAGTATTTATATATGAATTAATATTAATAATTATAAATAGAATGAATGATAAACTGCAAAATTATAGAATTTGCGAAAAAAGAATTGGGAAGGGTTCTTTCTCTACTATTCATAAATGTTTTGATAGCAATAACAATGTTTTCGCTCTTAAAAAAATAGATATAGACAGACTAAAAGATAAAAATGTAGTAAAAAATGAATTTAATATAATGAGAAAACTTTCACATATTAATATTATAAAGGTATTCGATCTTATAGTTGATGAAAAACAAAATAATGTCTATATATTTTTAGAATATTTTGAATATGGAGACCTTGGAAAATACCTATCCGGAAATACATTAGAAGAGAAACATGTAAATAATTTTTCTATACAAATAAAAAATGGCTTACAATATTTATATAAACAAAATATTATCCATAGGGATATAAAACCACAAAATATTCTAGTATCAAATGATAAAATACTAAAAATTATAGATTTCGGATTATCTAAAAGTATTACTATTAATGAAGAAATGATGGATACTATATGTGGTAGTCCACTTTATATGGCCCCTGAAATTATAAAAACTAAAAATTACACTATCAAATCTGATATATGGTCGTTTGGTGTTATTATTTATGAAATGATATATGGTTATACTCCATTTAGAGCAACTAATATTTATACACTAATAAATTTGATTGATAAATATGAAATTAAATTCCCGAAGGGTAAAATTTCTTTTAAGTGTATAGATTTATTAAAAAAAATGCTCGTTAAAGAACCGAATAATAGAATCGATTGGGATAATCTATTTGTACATGATTGGTTTATTAATGACCTAATCCTTAAAGAAGAAAATAAATTACTAGAAGAACCATTCAAATATAATTATGATCTAAATAGTTCTTTCAAATATAGAAGCATTAGTGATAAAATAGATGAATCATTTGACCTAAAATTTAATTTTGCTTTAGATAGCATAGATTCTGAAGGTTCTCTATACCATTCTTTAAAGGACTATACCACCTGTTCAGAAAATGAATCAGATAGTGAATCAGATAGTGAATCAGAAACTGATTTTTTATGTAATTCAGATTCAGATACTATAAATATAAAAAAAAGGTCTAGTCCAATAAATATAAACCCACCAAATATAATAAAAAGGTCTAGTCCAATTAACATAATACCTATAAACAGTAATCTTAATGATAGTTTTGTTTTTGTAAACAAAACTAGTTGTGAATCAAACGAATTATTTGCAAATTCCGAAAGTCCTATAAAATCATTCTCTGAAAATTTAAAAGGATATATCAATAACTCTATACATTTTGTAAAACAAAGTTGTGATTATATAAATAAATCTTCTTCTCTATAAAGCAGGTTTTTTACCCCAAAAATTTATAGGCATAACCCTATCACACGGATATTCACTCTCTCTTAATATTTGCTCCTGAGAACGATTTTCCCGATTAAGTCCTCCAATACAACTATAAAATTCAGGAGCACTTGGTTTGTATAATTTAGGAGTTACTGACGAATATGTATTTAAAGATGGATGGGTTAAAAACCTATAAGGTATTCCTATATCCATAACAAATTTATAATAGGTGTTATTTATATCTGGTTTTAAAAATACACTTGGTTCTATATATACAGTACCTAACTTGTCATAATAACTATTCGGTATTAACATAGTTATTTTAAATTCATTATTGTCTACGTCTACAGAACCTATGTTTTCTTTATTAGATATTGCCTGTTCAAAATTATAATATGGCATACCACTTCCATAAAAACTATAACTATCTCTTGGAGGATCAGCCGCCTGATATGATATTTTATTTATTCTGTTTATAAATTCTCCTTTAATTTTACCATAAACTTCTAATTGATTGTTTTGTATTTTAATAAACCCACCAAATTCAGGTTTATTATATGTTACTACTTTACATTCAGTCTCCATATAATTAATACAAATATTATTAATTATAATTTATTATCCTTTGGTACACACGAATTATCCTTCATATTAAATTCATTACCAGGTGCAGGTTTAATACACTCATTAATCTCACTGTGCTGTCTCCCAAGACCAACTCCACCAGCTAAATTTTCTAGAACTTCACAGTTCTGAGTATTACATAGGGTCATGTTCTTTTCAGGAAGCATAGTTCCTATAGAATCCTTATTAGCACAATCATAAGCACCATTATGAACATAACTTAGTTTTTTATTAGTATCCATAATCTTTGTGGCATTCTGAGTGAGATACATTCTATATTCATATGAATTTAAAACTTTATTTTCAACCTTAAGATTACCATTAACAACACAATTTGGTCTATAATCTGTAAAATGTCTTCCATCATCCATCCTTGCTGGTAAATTTAAAAATTTATTATTGCTAGTTTTAAAGCACTGACTCATTATATTAACATAACATAATTTTTTTAGTTTTTATTATTTTTTATTCTTTGGATTAAATCCTTTTTTGGACCTCTAATTGCTAAGTTATTGCTTCTTGCAATTTCCTGAAGTTCTTTTAACGTTAATAATTCTAAAGAGGGATTATTAATTTGTATTGAATCATCCTCCTCATCCGATCCAGAACCAGATCCAGAACCAGATCCATAACCAGATCCAGATCCAGATCCAGATCCAGAACCAGATCCATAACCAGCATTTTCTTCCTCAGCAGAACCTACATCATCTTCCTCAGCAGAACCTACAACATCTTCCTCAGCAGAACCTACAACATCTTCCTCAGCAGAACCAATATTTTCTTCCTTAGCAGAACCAGTATTTTCTTCTTCTAAAGGTTCAGTTACATTTACGTCTGAATCAAACTCATTATCTTTATCTGAATTTAAATTATTAATTTTATCTTTTAGTTCAGATGGTAGTTCATCATTAATTTCAAAATTTTCCATTTCTATTTCCGGTTCTGGTGGGGTGGTATTGTCTGTAGACTGAGGTTTATTAGATTCAATATCCTTGGAAAGATGTTGAAATCCGTTTAGGACAAAATCCTGGAAATCCTTTAGTTCTTTAGCATGGGCTTCGTTCTTTTCAGCAACCATCTTTAAGAGTTTATCCTGTTCCTTTTTATTCTGGTTAAATTTGTAATAGAAAATTACAATCAATAGTAGTAATATCGCACAACTTAGATAAATATAAAGCATAATACTAATTTACATAAAAAAAAAAAAAAGATATAAACGATTAAAATAATATGTTATAAATCAATTATAAATTATTTTTTATTAATAATATTATCTGGAAGTAATTGTGCGTGCTTTGTAAGTAATGTTTTATAACATTTACTTATAGTTACTTCAGAAATTTTACAAATCTCAGAAATATCATATTTAGAAATATTAATATTTAAAAGATTACATATAAGATATATGCTACCCGCTGCTATAGATGGTGGGGTATTTTCAGAAACAAGACAAGATTCTTCCGCTTTTTGACATACATGTTTACAAATATCGCTAAGTTCTGGTGTAAGTTTTAGTTTGGAACAAAACCGATTAATATAATCTAGAGAATTAGAACCAATCATATTAACAGAATCCTGATTTTTTACAGTATTCATAATCTCATCAAATTTTTTACATCCACGAGTCATATGTTTAATATTTATTCCAAAAATCGTGGCAATTTCTTTATGACTACGAGGAACACCTTTTAGTTTACACGCTTTATAAATACAAGCAGCAATAATACCCTTCCTATTTGCACCTCTAGAAATTTTTGTCTCTGAAATATGTTTATACAAAACCTTAGCTTCTTCAATAATTACTTGTGTAATACCATTATCTATAGCTGTATGTTGAATTTGCATAAACACATTATATAAACTTCTTTCCTTATAGGGCATAGCCTGCCAACTGTGCTTTGTCCTAACCTTTTTCATATCAAAACTTTCTCCATAACTAAATGAAATTGTAGAACCCCAAGACGATTGTGGAAGAAGTTCATTTGTAGGCATACCACATCGGGTTGGATCAACCGACTTAGAGTCATCATGACTATACCATCTCCATTCAGCATTATGGTCTATAATATTATTATTTATAACACCACAATCTTTACAGATAACTTCTTTATCAGTCCTTTCGATATTAGTTGATTGACAACTAAAACAAATATCGTTATTCACTTCTTCCTTTTTTTGCTCTTTTTTAAAAACATCCCATAGATTGTGTTGGTCATTTAAAGCCATATTTACACAAGAGATAAATTAATTATAATATCAATTTTTTCTATAAATAAAAATATTTTTATTTTTTATGTATGAAATAATACCAGACCTATGGGTTTCAAAGACTAGTACGGTTAAAGTTAATAATAATATACATATTAATTGTTCGAATGATTTAAAGTTTTTAGGTAAACATAAAGGTTATAATAAAGAAATAAAACAAAATATCGTAAAATATGAATTACTAGAACTATATAAATATACTATTAATTCTATTGAAAATATACATAGGTACCTTCTAGATAATAAAACGGTCGTTATTTCTTGTGCATCCGGTCATCAATTATCTCCACTAATAGCTATCGCCTATATTATTAAATATAGTAAACTTAATAAAATAACTGCTATAGAATTATTTAAAACCAAAAAAGAAAATATTATTATAGAAGGACTGTATTTTAACCATATATTAGATAAAATTTCTAGAAGTAATATATGAATCAATTAACATTAAGTGATGAAAAAAAAATAGTAAAAAAATGTAATCGGATTCTTGTATCTCAGGAAAAACACTGTCAGTGTTATGATAGAAATAATAACCCTAGTTTAGATATTGATAAATGTTCAAGAAAAAATCAAACGTTATGTAGTGAATATCATTTATGTAAAAAATATTTTAAAACAAAATTAAATGGATCAGAACCAGAATATAATCCTACAAGATGGGATAATCCGGTTGTTTTGAATTCACATAATTGTTATACCTATTTTTTGAATGATCATAATGAACATACTATTAAAAATTGTATGGAATTATGTAAAAAAAATAAAACTTGCAATGGAAAACCTAGGAAATGTTCTAAATTTAAACCACAACCAGGTAAAATCTCCAACCAAAGTATCAACAAATTTAAATGTAAAGATATGATTTATAATATTATTCAGGATAACCCTGATATTAAAAAAACTACATTTTATGAAAAATGCCCTAGAGGATACTATAAAGGTGCTATTGTTGTAGAAACCGACAGAACTTACCATTTCTATAGACAAGATAAAGGTATAACCTGGAGCCACAAACCAGGGATTCTACCTGTTACAAATCTTGATGCAAGTAACAAAATTATATATGCCCCACATGAGTGTGACAGAAACTACAATAAAAATAATGATAATGGTATAAATTATAATGAATTCTGTAGTTATTTGTGTGTACCTACTAACAAATTTAAACAGACTAATTCTGAATAATTATACTAGTTTATATTATAATGAACAACAACACTAAAAATTCCATTAAACCTTCTAATAATCTCATTAAAGAAGTCAAAAATTTATTAAATAGTAATAATTCTAAAAATAATGGTATTAAAAACCTAACTAAAAAAATTAGGTTAAAATACCCTGGATGGAAAAATAATACTATTACTGAAGGTAAAGTTAGACAGGCTAAAAAATTATTAAGTCTAAAAAGAAAAAGAAGAAATAAAGCTAAAAGGTCTAGAAATATACCTAGTTATGGATTAATGCGTAGAATTAAAAAATCTATGAAAGGACCTCACGCTAAAGCTGCATTAGAACTTGCCGTTCATCAAAAAAAAGGATTACCAGCCTATTCTAGACTACCAGATCCACCCCCTAATAGATTTTATTATAATTAAAATTGAAAAAAGAGAAAGGGGGTTAACTAATTAACATGTCGGAAGAAGAAAGTCAAGGTGATACCTGTAGGTATTGTGATGAATCATTCGAACCTGATAAACACGAATATTTGTGTAATGACTGCTGCGAATCAGTTATTACTATATGGACATGTCAAAGATGTGATTCAGCATGGAGTCCCGATTACTATACCGAAGCATGCTATTCAGATTGTTGTCATCCTATGATGGAAGGATATAACGTTGATATAGAATCTATTAAATATTGTGAAGAAACATGGGATACCGTTTGGGATGATGATACCTCGTGTAAAAGTTGTAATGAAGATGAAAAAAAATGTAGAGACATGTCTATCGCCTATAAATCCGATAAATGCAAATTAATGGATTATATTTAATTAATTTTAACAAGTTTTTCGGGAACAACTTTAATCAGTTCCTTTTCTAGTTTATTCTTTTGGTGTTTCCTAAAATCATATGTACAATTATGCCCTTCTGGATGCCTACATTTAGCACAAAATTGTTGTTCACATTTACAGTCAAATTCCATACCCCTTATTTTTTTTCTACAATGGAAACACTTCATCTCTGTTATTAAAAATATGTATTAATTATTAAATCAATTTTAATGTAATTATAATTTTTTACTATTATTTTTTAATAATATAAATAGTAAAGAACCAGTTATATAACCACACGAATTTATAATAGTATCATTAATAATTGAACTATCTACATATTCTATATTGGTTTTAGTCTCTATTAAATATTCCACTATTTCAAATATAAATCCAATAGTTATAAAATTTAAAAAGTTTTCTATTTTAAAATATACTCCTTTATATAAATAGGACAAAAATGACCTATTTTCCACCCATTTATATTTTTAAAATAGTTTCTAGATAACCATTTTATATCCTTTTTTATTATGTTTCTATAAATGGTACATATAATCCAAAAAAAAAGGTCTGGTATATAACTTTTCAAGATTGATAATATCATTAATAATATAATATAAATTATAATTTATTCCACCACTCAGTTAATTTATTAAATGCAAGACTATCGGTTTTTTTTCCTAATAACATATGAGAAATCATTTCCGCTGATATTTCATTGGGATGATAGTTGTTTCCATTTAATTTACCAAAAAAATCGGTGAATTCCTTTATATCATCTAATTTCCTTTTCTTTATTGGAAATATTATATTATAACTACTATCCAGATAGATGCCATAATTTGTAACATTCGATAGATTTTTATAATCTTTATTATATAAACTCATCAAAACTATATTTATACCCTTATTAGAAAACACCCAGTTATTATCTAATCCATCTGGATTTGTTCTTGAATACTGTTCTACCCTTTTAAGATCCTTTATTTTCATATATTTAAATTTCCAATAATTCTCATATAAATTATAAAAATTATCCCTTTTATATCTCTGGATAATATGAATCTTCTCGTGTAGCAATGTATTTTTTATACCATACGAATAATCTAAGGGGAATATTTCAGGTAATAATATAGAATTATGATGTGTATGTGGGAAATTATTTTCTAATTTTTTAAACATATATATCTTAAATGGAATATCAAGAATAGATTTATATTTATCACCTATTTCTGAGGTTATTACCCTAAAAATATTATTTATTAGCCCAATTTCTTTCTTAGAAGGTTTTCTTATAAGTTCTTGATAGTGTTGATTTATATTAGATTTATCTAAATTTCTGGCAGATAAATCCTTCTGATTTAGTTTATCAAAATATTTCTTATCTATTATTTCCTCTATAGTAAACTCTTCATTCTGTTTATTAATATATCTAAGGATTGTAAAAATTATAGCTACAATAAATATTACTTGTATCATTATAACATATTACTATAATTTTTTATAAGTTTTTTTTTTATGACACTCTATACACAATGTTCTTATATTGTCTAATCCACACTGACCACCACCATCCTTAACACATACAATATGGTCTGCATCCCACAACCCTCCACCATGTTTCTTTTTCCACAATTTTCTTTTAAGAGAAATACCTTTACTCTTTAAAAATTCATTTCGTTCTTCTATATCGATAATATTTTTTGCCTGTTTAGAAGTTTCTTTTGTATCTATACCACACTCACCACAAATACCTTTATCTCTTTTATATACCTGGTTCCTTAGATATTTTCCACTACACCTTAGTTTTAATTCATGTACACATTCTGGTGAACACATCGTTCTTCTAGGAGGTAGAACACTTCCACTACACCACCTACATTTAGTAAATCCATCTTCATTTTTTTCTAAAAGAGATGCTGGTTTTAGTTTACCAATAAAACGTTTTTTCATATATATATTATACCATTTCTATTTTTATATCTGTTTGTTTACTATGTTTTATAAATTCTTCTTTTATAAAAATTTTCTTTTTATTTAATTCTGGTATAATAAAATCATTATCTTCTACCTTTGTTATAATACCATCTATTATATCTTTAGAAGCCTCAATATTATCGATAGTATCACGACTAATATCAATTAGTTTAGTAAGTTTTAGATAACTTAATACAAAAATATCGAGTTCCTTTTCAAAACTATTATCTATATTTACTTTTGCCTTATTCTGTTCTATCAATTCTAAAATTTCCTTTACCAATTTACCACCCTTTTTCTTTTTTTTTTTATTATTAATTATCATTGAAACGTGAAGATCCATAATTTATGTTATAATTTATTATTTTTTTTTTTACTTTATAAAATCTAATTTATTCAATAAAAATATATACTATAATTATAATGTTATTCACAATATCAACCGTTGTGTTCTTTTTTATAGCAATTATTATTTCTCAATTTATTGCTGATATGAATCTTAAAATTGCATACTGGTTAATGCTACTCCTTTTATATATATCATGTGCTAATATTTACATAAGCGCCTATTTCTATGCCAAACTAAGGTCTCAATCTGGGTTACAAGGAAAAAGAGGAGACCCAGGTGATTCAGGTCCTAGAGGAAGTAATGGAGTCTGTGTTATTACACCAAATTGTGGTATAGTAAACTGTAGAAGTCTAATAGAAAAGGAAATATCTTCTCGTATTACAGTTTATAAAAAGATTAAAGATGATATTAAAAATGGGAATATGTTGTCATCAGATCAGAAAAAGATACTTAGAAAAATTAACACATTTATTGATGTCCTAATACCAGTGTGTGAAAGTGGAAAAATGACTAAAAGTGAATTTATAACACACATCGATGAAACTATACAATAAATTTATTTTATAATATTAATGAATCTTAACCTAATAATTTTATTTTTTTTATTTTTAAGTGGAATAGTATTCGCTTCATTTAAAATTCTTATAGGTTCCGAACAATTTGTTGATAAATTAAACAACACATTCGCTATTCTAGCAATAGGTGCGATAATAGTAAACATTTGTTTTTGCCTATATATTTATTACTCTTTACTTGGTAAAACCGGTAAACTCGGCCCTAAAGGAACGCGTGGAAAACATGGAAAAAATGGAAAAGATGGTCTATGCACCTCTAAATGTGGTAAAATAGCATGCTACTCTTTAGTTTTAAAAAATATAAAGGGATTTATGGATGAAAAAAATATAGGAGAACTAAACAATACCTTTATAAAAAACAGACTAAATAAAATTTGTTTTAGTGAAAAATATACAGGGTTTTTAACAAATGGTAATAGTAAAACAAAACCTAACGAAAAAGCACTAATAGATTATATTTCTGAATTATCTATCGAATGGATTAAAACAATATTGAAATTTAAAAACGGAACAAAATTTTTAAATACTACTGAATTAGACGAATCATTCTACGATAAAAACATTACCCCTTTCAAAGAAATTAATAAATACGAAGTATGGGGATGGGGTGGACCTTATAAATTTAAACCCATTATTAGACAACAATGTTCTAATCGTAAAGAACTACCAAATGCAGAACAAGCTGATTTAGAAATCGTTTATACAAATAGTTATAGCAAACCTACATTTATTAATAAACTAAACCCTACTAAATATGGTCCGGTTGATTGTCCACATAACCAACTTGGAGAAAATCAAACCAGAGATGATGTACCATTATGCTTTTATTATAGTGATAATGATGACCAAGTTTCTGCTAAAAAAACCTGGAAAAGAGAACAATACAATAGTTTCTCGCAAGATATAAGTTTTTATAATCTAGAACCAAAAAAAATTAACGACAAACTATATTACCCAGTTGGAACTGTATGGAGAGGTTCTAACAATATTTATCAAAATAAAAAAAAAGATAGATATGGACCCCAAAAAGAAACGATTCTTGTTTCTGATATGAATACCAAACCACCTGTAGATTTTGTAAAAATATGGAGTACTAATGACAAAGAATGTGATAACTGTATTCCAGGAGAAAATAGTTTTTCAGTTTGGAGACCTATACCACCGGATAACTATGTTTCCCTTGGTGATTATATTAATAGTGGTGACATAAAACCTAAACTAAATGTTATTAGATGTATAAATAAAAAATGCGTACAAGAAATCAAAATTCTTAATAATAGTAGCATTTGGGATGAAAAAGGATTCGTTAAAACAGAAAAACCTGGATTAAAATCTGATACTATTACCAAAAAATTCTCTGGTAAAGTTTCCATATGGCCTATCGGTATAACAGATAAAGAAGAAGAAATCACTAATTATTCATATAAAAAAATTAATCCATTAAGAATAGCTGGATATAACCTATTTAGAGCAAATAACTCCTATTCTAAACCTAATAAAGAAAATGGTAAAGGATGGGAAATAAAAACTTCTTGTTATAAGGTCCTTAAAACAGATGACCCAGCGGTTCCAAGTAGTGATCTTGGTATAGGTTGGTTAGGTGGTAAACAGCGCGATAATAACTATAGTGCATTTACTGACCTTGGATATACTATGAATGGATTTGTCACTAATAATGATGTTAAAAATGGGGATAAATTAGGGTTCTATATTGACCATGTCAAAGAAGACCAGTATGCTCTTAGAGGATTTAATAAAACGAGTGGAAAATTTGACAGATATCTACTTTCGAATAATACTAAAATTAGTTATACAAATGAAGTAAACGATTCTATTCATAACTCTCTATGGAAAATCAATATTATTTCAGATAAAAATAAATTAATAAAAATTGTGTCTAATAATAACAAATGTTTACACCAAGATATTCATACCGATGGAATAATCAGTCTAGAATTAAATGACTGTGAACATGGAGGAACCCAATGGAAGTTTTCTCCTTCTACAGGCTATAAATTCTAATAAAAAAATTGATTAAATACATTATTAATATAGAAATTACAAACAACACATTCACATCTAAGTAGCAACTTTCCAAATCAAGCATGTTCAAAACAACACTTTCACCAGAACAACTGACCCAGTTTAGCGATATTCATACCTCTTTTATCCCGAAAAGGAAGAAGAGATTTGAAACCTATGATATTCTATACCCTACTTCTAGAGCAGCAGATAAAAATAAAGAGGTATACACCAGAATCAATCCTATTTTAAAAAAAAGTATCTCTATCCTACAATCAAACAATATTACTGATTTTGATGAACGAATTTATTCTGTAGAATTTCATCAAAGAAACTGTGGATTTGAAAAAAAGAAACACGATTGGTCTGGGTGGCACAAAGATGACCACGCCAACATGCGATGTAACGTCTATTCAATATTGTTCTACCTTAGAAAAGATAAGACCGTAGAAGGTGGAAACCTTGAATACTTCGAAAAATCGCAAAAAAAAGAACATACTGTAAAATCGGGAGATGTCTTGCAATTTAAAGGAGATATGAGACACAAACCACAAGCAACTAGTGGATTTGGATGTAGAGACATAATTGTTGTATTTATCAAAAGAAAATAACTACTCATCAAGTAGCATTAACGCCATAGCAGCATAATTATGTAAATCAATAAGTGTATCCCTTAGTCCTTCATCATTAACTAGATTCACCCCTTTTTTTGTTATGGACATAGACCTCTGTATTTTATCTTCAATTCGCATTAAAACACCAATAGTACCATACTGTGCGAAGGCATCTCCATAATCCGCATTTTTTTTTGTGAAAAGTTCAAGACCTTCTTTTTGAATTTTTTTCATCTGTTCAACACGATCCATCTGTAGTAATAATAGAAAAAATATCTTTATATACAATTTATTTACTATTTATTTATATCTATTCCTTTTCAATATATTCCCGAATTAGACGGTAGCAGATGGATTGAACTGTGAGAGTAAATATTTCTCCACTACTTGTAGTATATTTACTAATTTCTACTTGGTCGTTATTTCCGTCTGCACCCCACATAATCATTCCCATCAACTTATCATTCAACACAATATTTTTTAGTCTATTATATTGATGGACGAGACCCATCTTCTCATTATTTTCACGATTTCCAAAATTTTTCATCAATAGATTATACAGTCTATCCTCAATTTTACCAGACTTGGCCTTTTCAAGGTCTACTGCCTGTTTTTGTGTATCTGTTAGGTAACTATATCCAAAGGGATTGTGTAGGTAAGCAGCGAACGATTGACCACCGTAATCATCCTGGAACATCGGGAAACCAGAGGTTCCTCCAGCACCATAGCCAGGTATAGAGGCAGCCAACTCGGACGCAGAAGTCGTAGAGGTCTTGGGGCATGATGTCATTGTTGTTTGTTTGTATTTATCAAATACATCTTTTGAATAATCAATTTTTTATTGTTTACACCTTTGAACATTTAAAACGCCGACTTTCTAATATTTAGGGATAATTAACCGAATTTGTTAATTTAAGTTAATTTATAAAATTGATTTAAAAATAAAATATATTAACAATATATAACGAAAATGGTTAAATATTCTTGCGAACGATGTGGAAAGGAATTTTCTCAAAAATCTCACTATGATTCTCATAATAGACGCAAAACACCTTGTGAAAATAATGTTGATAAAATTAAGGCACTAGTAGATAAAGCGGTTGAAGAAAAATTAAAAGAATTAAATAATAAAAAATTGAATCTTGAAAACGAAGAAGTAAATATTAATACGGATACAATGGAACAACAACAACCAAAAGAAGTTAAATATATTGATCTATTTTGTGGTTTAGGTGCTTTTCATACAGCATTTAATAGAAATAATACTCTCCAAAATAAAGTTAAATATACTTGTATTTTAGCAAGTGATATTAATGAAGGTGTTAGAAATATATATGAAGAAAACTATGGAATAAAACCAGAAGGAGATATTAATAAAATTAATATAGATACAATGCCTGATTTTGATATATTATGTGCTGGATTTCCATGTCAACCATTTAGTATTGCTGGTAATCAAAAAGGATTCAAAGATAAAACGCGTGGTAATCTATTTTATAAAATATTGGAAATAATTGATAGAAAACAACCAGAAACATTAATGCTTGAAAATGTTAAAAATCTTCATACTATTCATAAAGGAGAAACATTTAAAATTATTAAAAATGAATTAGAAACAAGGGGATATAATCTTAGTTATAAAGTAATTGATTCGCGATATTATAATTCACCTCAATCGCGTCAACGTATTTATATTATTTGTAATAAAAATACAGAATATATATTTAGAGAAATTAAAAATCCAATTGTTCCAGTTTCAACTATTATAGATAATAGTATTACAGATTTCTTTGATTATACTAAAAAATATAAATTAGAAAAATGTAGTGGAAAAAGTATGATGAAGTCTAAATTAATTAATATTAAATCAGGAAAAGGAGGAAGACAAGGTGAACGTATATATGATATAACAAAATGCGGACCCACTATATGTGCTTCTTCTGGGGGACCTGGTGCAAAAACAGGATTGTATGATTTTAATGGTAAAATAAGAACATTGAGTGTTGCCGAAACATTAAAAATGTTTGGGTTTAATCACACATATAAATTTGAGTGTTTATCAAATAAAAAAGATATGTTATTTTATCTAGGAAATAGTATAGTTGTAAATGTTGTTGAAGAACTAATTAAGGATTTATAACTTATATTCTAATATAGGCACTTTACCAATAAGATTACTTAATATAAGTTTAATTTGTAATTGATTGCTACTTTTTTTTCCAGAATCACCACCTTTTCTTTGTAAAGATATTGTGCTATTATCACCAAGTAAAATAGCTGTTTTTCTTGGTGATATTTTAAAATTTAATTTTTCTAGATACTTTATAACATCTTCAATTTTAAATACTACTATTTTATTCCTTTTAGTATTTTCATATTCAACACCAAACAAATATTCAGGTTGTATTTCTAAACTAGAACCATAAAATGCATATTCTAATATTTGTTTTGTATATTTGTTTAACAAATCCAATAAATTATCTAATATTTCTTGTGAATAATTAGAATTACATAATTTTTTTATAATTTTTGATTTATCTACATGTGTTCCATTTGGTAAAAGTGGATATTCAAATAAATCTTTTAGTATTTCTGAAGCTTCGTTTAATTCAGGTATATTTTTAATAAGACTAGAAATCCAATGTCTATCTAATTGTTGAAATTGACCTTTTTTAAATTTTTTTACTTGGCCTCTCAAAATCTTATTATCAGATTGTATATCACATTTATGATTACCTGTAATTCTATTACATTCATTATAATTACTACCTAACATAGTTGTAAATGCTTCTTTTATTAATAAAGTATTTAGATCTTTACAAACCAACTCTTCTTCTTTATAACCATTTTTTGCTGTTTGACTATTAGTATAAGATAATAACTTAACTTTATTATCTTCTATTTCTTTTTCTTTTAATTTAAGAAGTAATTTAAGTTCAGTTAATTCATTATTTTTTTCTTCTAAACTAATTTCAGCATTTTTTCTTCGTTTCAATCCATCTTGATAAAGTTTCTTATAATTTATTTTAAAAATTTTTTTTGGTTTATCTGATTTTTCTACAACTCCAGTTTCATCAATTTCTTGTTCAGAAGACATATTGGTTTTCTTTAGTATTAAATTAAGCATTTAATTTAAATCAATTTTTATAAGCAGTTAAATACTATTTATCCCATTCTAAAAATCAAGTCCATCAACAAGAAAACGAAAACCTAAAAAATATTTGGATTAGGTCGGCGTTTAAATGTTCAAAGGTGTAAAACAACTTGCTATAAATATATAACTATATAGTAATGATTAAACAGATTATATACAATAATATGTATAATATTATTTACAATGTTATCCAGTACTTTATTCTTAAACAATTTGATACCAAATGGAAAAAACTACTAGAATTTGTTATACTACTACAATTTATTAGTTTCTATATCCTACAATACAAAAATTATATTTACTACACATTTTTTGTAATGCTTAGTAGTGTAGTAACTATGTTCTATTTTTTTATGAACTATAAATTTGATAGATCACCTTCCCATACATTTTTAATATATTTATTAATAGTGTGCTCGATATTAACCTTTATTGCATCTTCACTAAGTAAATTTTATAGGTCTGAAAATAACCTTAATGAAGCACCACAGGGGAAAAAGGGTGATGATGGAAATAAAGGTCATGATGGCAAGGTAGCTAAACTATTAGTAGATACAAAATTATGTGTAGAACAGATGAGAGAAAGTAGTAATGATGAAATCATCAAATATCTTAAAGAAACAAAAATGAATAAAGAAGGGGACACATTTTTTAATAATCTCTATATGAAACGACAATATAAAAAGATTTGCGATTCTATACAGGTCAAAAATCTTAAAAAAAAGGAAGGAAACTATAATACATTAGTAAAACTAAAAACTGCTGCTAAAAAATGGACACGGACTATATTAGAATATAAACAAGGATATAATTTCCTTAATAATCACTTCTACATAGATAAAAAATGGGAGACACTATTATCCCAAGATTTATCACTAAACGAAAAGGTTAGTCCATTTACTATTATAAAATCTGATAAAATATGGAAATGGTCACTTTAATTTGTAGATGCGCATATACTCTACATCAATTCCTTGGAATGTATCATAGAACTCATCATAAACATTTTCCCAATGTTCGTCCATTTCTTCTTCAAGTTCATCATTCCAGCAACACCCTTCATATAACCCTCCTACAAAAATAGCATAACCTTTGAACCCAGATTCCCTGTAATACTTGACTGTTTCGATAACCCAGTCTTCAACGGGTGGCCAGTTAAACAGTATAGACGTCTGTGTGTTTTCGGTATTGTCAATATGTTCCTTAGCTGTGTAATTCTTTGTAGGATAGTGTATAATATCTGGAGGCACGATATCAGACGCATCGATTCTAGCTCGGTTGAGATTTGCTAGAAGTAGTTCGAAGAACCCACACCCAGAGCCAACCGAAATAATATTAGTAACACCTAACTCTGTAATTTTATCTGATAGACCAACCAAATTCTCGAACTTTGGAATACCATAACCAAACTTAGGAACAATGTGCTGAAATCTCCCACTAAAAGACTTACCATAAGCATTAAATATAACTTTAAGAATAACTTCTATATCTATTTTTCTAAATTTTTTTGTTGGGTCTTCTCCAAATTTATTCTCAAATAAACTATAGTAACCTAAAGTTGGTGGTTGCACCACTATTGGACGTTTCTCAAACGACCCATACTTTTCCTGTGTCGACGAAATCTCGGTTGCGATACGGTTGTTCCAATCCATTGTGATGTTTGTATTTAACAATTAAATATCAAACTAAATCAATTTTTTATTTCCTTTATTATTGTAAATGATAGAATTTATAGCATACTATTTTTTATTATTTGTGTTTACACAATTTAGTGCTTTTAAAAAATACAGAGAAAACACTGGGTTTATGTTTAAATTTATGACTACTATAATATCATTAGTTGTATTTCTTTACACATGTTATAAAATAGTTACAGATGAAACTTTCTTTTTTAATATTAATCTACCAGACCCAAATACCAGAAAAATTGTTTTACTACTATTTATCGGAACATTTGTTTCACTTCTTGTATTTTTTATAACAAAATATATTAGACAACTATCAGACGAAGGTATACCACATAGAGGACCAAAAGGTGTAAGAGGAAAAAGAGGTGATGAAGGAAACCTTGCTGATGACTGTGATCCAATTAAATGTAAATCGCAGATATGTAATAAAAAAATACTAAACCATATATCAGAAGTATATAGTAAACTATTAAAAATGAAAGGCGACAATAGTATTACTCCCAATAGAGAAATTACAAATAACTATTTAAAAAACAAAATAAAACTACTTTGTCGGTCTTCACAGATGACCAAATATTTAGCAAAAAAAGGAAATAATAAAACATATGATTATATAACTAAAATATGGGGCGAATGGATTCATATTATTATGAAATACGAAAAGGGAAAACATTTTATAGAAACAGATTATCTAACTGATAATGATTTTGATAATCTTATCACTAAGAATGACAAAAAACTGGCTACATTTAAGCAACAGGATATAAAAGGTACACCAAGTAAAGGACTTGAAAGTCCATTTGATGAAATAAAGAAATATGATATGTGGTACTGGGGAGAACCAGTTAGTACGAAAATTAAATTAAAATATAAATGTGACTATGATAATAAAGACCATCTTAAGTTTGTTCATTCTAATCAATATCACAATATATGGCGTAGTAAAACATCTAGGCAGGCAAAACTAAATATTTGCACTGATGGAAATACAGAAGAAACACATGTACCATATCTACCCAAAGGAACCAGTTTAATCGATGGTAGTAAATATGTTTCTATTTATAGACCAAGTTCTATAGAAAACAGTGAAGGATTATTTAAACCATTGGGAGATGTAATTATTAAAAATGATATTACAGAACATAAAAAAAATAAATTTTCTGATATATTCCCACAGGATAATGTAAAAATAAATTATATATTTGGAAAGGAAGGTGATCCAATGGAAAAAACGATGCTAATTACAGGTGATGTTAAGTCGCCTATTGATTTTAAACTAAAATATAAATCACAAAGAAATGATGGTATTGGTATAGGTGTTGCTGGATTTAGTATATGGGAACCTATTGCACCCAAAGGATATGTGTGCGTTGGGGATGTATTAGACCAAACAAGTTCTATGACACCACCGAATAAAGAATTATATTCTTGTGTTCCTCAGACATGTGTTAGAGAAGTAAAAACGAATAAAGTTTGGAATAATACTGATATTCATAAAACTATATCTAATTGTAATGCGGCGAAAGAAATAGGTAAAAATTCTATTCTTGATACTGATGAACCAACCGAATACAGAGGGAAGATTTATTTTTCTATGAATAAAAATGATAATGATGTTAGATTATTTAATGTTAATAATAATGAAAAACGTAAACAGTTCGAAGTTATACCAAGTGGAGAACCCAATTCATGTTTTGATAAACTAAATGATACGATTCACAGTAATAGTAAATGGATTGTAAATGATAAAAATAGTGATAAATACAGCATACACACTCACTTTGAAAAAAAATAATTTGAATTTATATATGTATAAACATAAAAAATTATATTCGAATGCATTAAAAACTAAAAAGATTTCTAAAAAGATTTCTAAAAAGATTTCTAAGAAGGGTTCTAAGAAGATTTCTAAGAAGGGTTCTAAGAAGAAACTAAATAAATTACCACCCAAGATTTTTTTTATACAGGCGCATTCAAGTGCTTGTACTATAAAGGATATGGATAGTCTGATGGAATCAGGAACACTTATTCCTATAAAATATTTAGAATCTGCCTATAAAAAATACCCCAAATACAGGAAACAATTTTTAGAAGATATAGAAAAATTAAGAGACTATGATATAGATAATCTTATTTGTCATAATGCTGTAAACCATAAATCAGAAAAATTCGCAGAATTCTTTTGTAATGATTGTCTAGAAGAAACAAAAGGTAAACACTATTTGTGGTGTAAGGAATGTAATGATTCTATCCACAAAACGAAATCAAGAAAACTCCACAACCCATCCCTATTCACAACAAGAATTAATCTTAAAAATGATTTCCCTAAGGGGGATAAAATAAAAGTATTAATGGGACAATCCTCTGGTAGAGCCGGGTTGGTTTCAACTATATTTAAAATGATTGAGGAATATCCGAGTAAATATAGTAAAATACTAAATGAATTAGTAGATACAGATATAAATAACACAACAGACGTAAGCACTATAATAAAAAAACTAAATGAAATAACAAATGTATCTAACAAAAAATTCGAGAGGGTTAAAGTTCTTCATAAAAATAAAGTAGATACAGATTTTAGATATTATCCTCGTATTAACAAGGAAAAAACTAAAAGTAAAGGAAAAACAATAAATAAAGAGAGATATATTGCAGGTCCCATTGATTTTAAATTAAATTTTAGTCCAGGAGAACACAAAGTTCTTAGAAATGGTATACACTGGCCTCTAGGTGTTTATAATATAGAAGATTTCGACAATGATTCATTAGTATTTGACCTATTGGTTAAAAATAAGGATAAGGTCGATAAATTTTTTACAGTAATAGATACAACCGACAAAGATTCAACTGAACTTAAAACTTTTAAAAAGGCTTTATTGTTATATGTCGATAACCTATCAAACGAACAGAAAGAGAATAGTAATATATATGAGGATTCTATGGTAATAAAGGATTATCTCAATATACCACAAGATGAAAATAATGCCAATCCTACACCGAATACTAATAGTAATTATAATATAAATAGATATAATAAGTATTTGTTTGACAATTTATTTTATAAAAATAAAAAACTAAAAACAAGAGCAAGTATAAGTAGTATTATTTCTAATATAATAAAATATGAAGGAGAACATGATAGAGAAATGTTATTTATAGTAAACCAGTGTAGAACAAGTTTTTTAACACGATATGATTTTAATCTAGCAGAATCTTACAATGAAATAATGGAACCCAGAACGGCAACATTTCATGGATTACGTAGAGAAAATTCTAATTTTTAGTAATTACTTATAAAGAATAAAATACTAGATATATTATGTTTTCATCTATTATATATGTGCTTGCAACTGGGTGTCTTTTTACGGGTAGTGTTCTAACATTTGAGAAATCATTACCAGACTATTTTTATATGGCCGGTACTTCTTTATTTCTTATTAAATCTATATTGAGTTTTAAAGAATCCATAAATAAGAAAAAGAATTCGTTTTTATATCATGACCTTATCTAACGGTCATACAAAAGATTAAGGGATTCGCCATTGTCTGAACTACGGATTGCTTCTGCGCACATCCATGAAACATCAACAACATCGATTCTCTCTTTAATACCAATTTCTTCAATTTTAGGTTCATGTCTTTTTTGATCCAGAGTATTTGTAACTACTACTTTTTTAAAACTACTATCCTTTATATTTTTAAAAGCATTTCCTGAAAAAACTCCATGACATGCCATCATATAAACATCAACCGCACCATTCTCTTTAAGAATGTGTGATGCCTTAGAACAGGTACCAGCGGTATCTATCATATCATCCACAATAATACAAATTTTTCCGGTAACATTACACATGAGTTTCATTTGACTAATTTTATTTGCTACACCTCTTTCTTTATATACGGTTCCAGAAGCAACACCCAGTTTACTAGCAACCCTAACAGCGCGTTTCATACCACCTTCATCTGGAGAAATAATCATAATATTTTCAGTACCAATATGTTGCTTAATATATTGAATAAATTCACATTCTACATAGAGATTATCAACCGGGGTGTTATTCGAAAAGAACCCCTGGATTTGACCAGCATGTAGGTCGAACACAATAATCCTATCAATATGCAACGATTCAAGACATGTTGCGATAACCTTAGCTGAAATAGGAGCACGACTATAATCCTTTCGGTCCTGTCTCTGATAGCCATAATATGGAACCACTACATTTACAGTACTAGCACTACCTCTTTTTAGAGCGTCACACATAATAAACAGTTCCATGATGTTGTCATTAACAGAACCAGTTTCAGAAGAACCAGTTGGTTGAATAACATAGCAGTCGTGTTTCCTAATAGATTCATTAATAACAATATTGGTTTCTCCATCAGAAAATTTAGAAATTTGTATATCTGATAGTTCAACATTCAAATGCTTAGAAACCTTATGTGCAAAATCATAATTAGATGAACCACTAAACAACTTCATTACATATCAAAGATTTTATTGTTTAATATTATTTAATAAAAAATATATTAATCTAAATATTATCAGGTCTAGTTCTTATTATTTTCTCCAAATATTATAGTTTATTAAAGTATCTATAAATACCTTGTTAGAATTTAATTAAAAAAATTGAATATAGTTTACTATTTACTCAACAAATATCAACCAGACAACAACAAATATCATCCCCCTATAATAAAATTGTAAAACCTAAAAAGGAATGACCTCCTGGGAAAGTCCTAACTCCTAAAACAAAGTGAATTATAAAAATCAAAAAACAAAGTGAATTGTAAAAATATGATAGATTATTTATATTTAAACTTTTTTATATAATAGATAATATGGTAAATACTAATGGGACTATGAACAGACCACAACTAATTTATGGCTTGAAACCTATTTTAAAATGAAAAAGGAGAATCTAGAGTTATTTCTATAAATAATTAAATTAATTATATATTAATATGTTATATGAATATTAATAAAAAGTGGTTAAATATTATTTTATTTATTTGTGTGTTACTATCTATGGGTTTTGTATTGATGTATATTAAATTACAACAAATGTTAGATTCAAATAAAGAAATGCCAGAAATATCTAAAGGTATATTTAGTGATCAAGAAAATTATGCTAACCCACCTGGCGCGCGGGACGAGGATGAAAGGAAGGAGATGATGGCAGGAGGCGCAGACCACCCAGCCCACCTGAGTGATAATGCGTTACAGAGGGAGCTCGATAAAGCACGGCTCAGCTCCGGCGGAGCTCTTGCTGGCCCTGGTCGAAGGATGGAACTTGGTAATATGTGCAACATAAATTGGAACAAGGCATCAAAGTCAGCCTGGTATTTCTACAGCAGGGCTTTGCGTCATGTGAAACATTACCAGAAGTGGATCAACACTTTTCGCAAACTTTTTGGGGAGCACCACCACGACCACGTTGCCTTTGAGCCCAACCTCCGCTATGGTTACGAGTGGATAAATGCGGACCTCAAGAGCAAATTACATTACTGGGAATTGGCTATGGAGAAGGAGAAGTGGTACTACACAGGCGTAAAAAAAAAATACCAATACCAAGAAACGCTTGCGAAGAGGTGGTGCAACGTGGATACGCCCACGAATGGTGAGTGTTCGTATAACGAGTGCTGCTCTAGTGGCTACTGCGAACTACGGGGCAATGTCATCTCACCGGGTAATGTTTTTCTGGTGGGTCTCTGTCGACCTCCACCGGTCAGAGAGCGCGGCAAGGCTCCCAAAACAAAAAAATAATAAACTTATTTGTTTCTAGGACTTTGATTGTGTATGCCTGTATTACGAACAGCCGAACTGAATGAAAGTTTGTTAGTTGCTTTATATAGGTTATAATATTGGGTCCCACGGACAATAACTATCTAACCTGAACGCTGTGCCACATTTATCAGAACCATTTTATAAAATAATTAAATTAATTATATATTAATATAATATATGAATATTAGTAAAAAGTGGTTAAATATTATTTTATTTATTTGTGCGTTACTATCTATGGGTATTGTATTGATGTATATTAAATTACAACAAATGTTAGATTCAAATAAAGAAATGCCAGAAATATCTAAAGGTATATTTAGTGATCAAGAAAATTATGCTAACCCACCTGGCGCGCGGGACGAGGATGAAAGGAAGGAGATGATGGCAGGAGGCGCAGACAGGGCAAATTGGGACAAGGATGAAGGCCCGGCGGCGGGCGGTTGGGTGGACAGGTGGGTCCGCCCGAGCCCGAGCCCGAGCGCACTCCCATACTCATATAACGACCAACTCAACCCGTACAACAGCCAAATCGACGTGACGGCGCTGCCCCACACCATCCAAACTGCGCTAAAGGAAGAGCAGAGGGAGCTGGACGAGGCGCTACACAACTGGCCATCTCGTATTTTGTACACGGCACGGCTCGAGAGAGGCGCTCTCGCGACACCGGAACGGCGTGCTGTGCTTAAGGTTCAGTGTGAGAAGAATTGGAACCAAGAAGTAAAATTTATAAAAGTTTCGTTGGAATTTTATAGGAAACGCGAGAAATATTACAAAAACAAACTCGACTCGGCGGTTCCGATGCCAGGGGCGGTAAAACAACCTGGGCTGGAGTTTCTCATCCAGCACGTCAAGACTGCATCTAATCAAATAAAGTTTTTGGAGAATAGATACAAGATATCACGAAAACACTTTGAAATCCAAAAAGAGGCATCGAAGATGTTCTGCAACGCCAAGCCTTGTAGATGTAAACCTTTACAAGTCGGGGAACCATGCGAAGAAGATCGATGCTGCGTCTGGGGACTAAAGTGTGTGGCCCAAGGCAAGTGGGGCCCGAAAACGCGCCTCTCTGGGAAGGCATGTCAGCTTGACCCTAAGATGACCCTGGTCAAATGGTGGGAACAGGCACACCATCTTTCAACACATGCACCAGACTCCTCTCCGTACGACAGGATGAAAAGCTCTCTACTCTCTAACCCTGCCGCCAACGCCAACACGCCCCCGTGGGAGTGGCCGGATGTTTTCGTAGATCCCTCTCCCACCCTGCCTACACCCACCCTGCCTACACCCACCCTGCCTACACCCACCCTGCCTACACCCACCCTGCCTACACCCACCCTGCCTACACCCACCCACCCACCCGGGTACATCAACCACGGCGACGGGTGGGTGCTTGCCCGCCCACCCCGATCGGTAAATCGGTAATATGAAAATAAATATATTATTTAATAAAAAATATATTAATCTAAATATTACCAGGTCTAGTTCTTATTATTTTCTCCAAATATTATAGTTTCTGATGGAATTAGTATAATATCTAGCACATCATCCCAAGTTTCTTCTTGTTTACTGTTCCATTTCATCCAGTATTCATCTGATACAGACTTTAATTCTGCATTAAACTTATTAAAATCTATTCCTATCTCTGACCATAGAATACCAACATCAATAATATAATATTTTATCAAATCTCTTTTTATATTATTCAAGAAATAGCTGGAGACATTCGTTGGCATTTCTTCTTCTGTCCTATATCTCCAATATGTTGATTGCTTTGTAAAATTCGTATGATAATCTAGGACAGGAACATCTCTAGTTGAAACACTCCAGTGTGTATATGTGGATTGATCCCATAAACCACATTTTGAACCACCTGATTTACACACTACAATAGTTGGACCTTTATAAATTTCATATACACACCCTCCTTCCCTATCACAACACTCGTAACAATCCCCACACTCACACTCATCTGAATCATCTGAATCATCAGAATCAGATGAATAGTAATATTCATCAAGATGAATAGAAGGTCTACAGTGTAAAACATTACCACAACACTTCTTTTGATGGAACCCTACTTGGTGACTATAATGCGTTTTACCATCATATAAATTTCTACATCCTTTACATATTTTTAGAATAGGCATAGTATATGGTTCAAACCACTGTGAACCATTACAATCATGACACCAGCCTGAATAGTTATATTGTGTTTCTGACATATTATTTCCTTTCTTGTTCTTTTGTGAGTAATTTTTATATATATTTTAAAATATAATCAATTTTATTTTTCTAATAGAAGAAATAAAATTGAATATAGATGTTAGTCTTTTATTAGATAAGCATGATGTACTACAATTATCTCGGTGTTTTTTCTGAAATGAATCGGATAAATGCAGCCTATACTATACAAAAAAACTGGAGAGAGAGACGTTATAGTCCTAAATATAAGTTGTGTTATAAAGTAGAGATGTCAAATATAGATGAGATCTGTATAGAATATGGTATAGGTAGTAAAGAAGAACTAGAAAACCAAACACCTGATTTTAAAAATAAACTTTTTGAATACCGTAAATTGGATTTTCAAAAGGAATTAAACAAAATAAAAGAAATACTTAAAACAGTTAGTTTTAGTAAGGAGCGGGTGATTCTTAAGGCTAGGCGAAAAAAAAATGTATGATAATGTTAATGAATAAAAATAAGAATATAGATAAAGTTTTAGTGATAATAGCATCCTATGGCATCGTTCAGGTATTAGCACAGGATCTGGGAATAAAAACTGGAAAAAAGCAGAGTGTTCTCGTTCAATCCCAACCTATCCAGTTTTTTATTTTATATAGTGGAGCATATTTTGTGACACAAGACTATGGATTGGCATTAGTAACTATTTGTCTTTATTATTTTCTTAAATACGTCTATTCTGGTGGCAAAACCTCTCAAGTCTGTTTTGAAGAAATATAATAACAATATTTATATTTTAAGAAATGTTAGTATATATATATAAAATGGTGACCCAACGTTGCACTGGACTTAATCTTGTTAATCATCTCATCCAAATCAACAAAATTACTGATTATGAGGTGACATACGTTCATGAAAAGGAAAATTATGATAATGAGTGGCTATGTGTTGTTACCTTTTCGACAAAGGGAAAGGACCATTCATACGTTCAAAATGATAGGAATCAAAAAAAAGCATATAATACTATCCTTACTAACATTCTTCCAGTTCTAACTAAGATTGCTGGTATTAAAATTTATGAACCGACTCCCATTCTTCAGTGATAAATAAAGGAGAGTAATAGTTTTCCAATCCTTTCATTGAGATATCGTTGTCTACATAATAGTATTTGTTATTATAGGTCATTAGAGATAGAGTTGTTTCCAGTTCCTTTGTATATTTATCATTTTTTGTTAGTTTTGTTTCCATACATCCTACATTTGTCTGAATTGTTTTGAAATCCTTTGAGATAAGGATTGGTGGGTAGGTAATTTTTGAATTAAATTTTTGATTATAATCCAAATGGATATTATCGTAATTTTCTACTGGTGCTGGCAAAACAGTGGGCGTAACTCCCATTGTTTTGTACAGTTTTTGGATAACGGTATTGACGGTGGAGAGATGTTGGTTGAGTTCTGACATGATGATGATGTTTGTGTGTATTTTTACAAATACATTTTTATAAATTCAATTTTTTTTAATATGATTCCGTGTCTTCATACACATTATCAAAAACCAGTTTAGGTTGAGTAAACATTGGATTAATAGTGGTCACCTCTAGAACTTCTTTAGGATGTGGCTTGTTATACCGGTTATTTAGTTTAATATAGTAAGAATTCAATGGCATAAACAATAGTTCGCTAACAACAATTGTTATAATTGCAAATCCCAACTGTGTCATAAAAGCTTTAACTAGAATTAGAAATGATAGAGCGTCAACATAATTTTTCATATTTGAAATAAAAATAGAACTAATTAGTGTTTTATCATCGCTGTGGGTTCGTCTTACTGATTCAAAATATAGTTTTCCGATCCGATTAATCGCAATATGTGTAAATCGTATCAAAGAAAGGATAGAAATAACAGCAATATACATCTCATTTGTTTTTACAGGAATATTTATAAGGGTTAGATTATTGCGCGGACCAATATGGACATAGTCATTTGTTTTATAAAATATAATAGATATAAATGCAAACATAATAAATACACAGTGAATAACAATGCTAATACACGTAATAGAATCTAGATCCATTTATATTAAATATATTATTAAGTTTAAATAATTATTAATATAATAATTTAAAACTTTATTGAATAGTTATAGTAAATGAACACCTTGTTTATTATAGCAACTCTATTTACTGGTTCCTATGGTGTAGGAATCGAAACATGTAATTATAATGATGAAAATACTTGTTTGGATAATTGGCCTTGTGCTTGGTGTAATAAGAGCACTATAACCAACACAACTGGTTGTTATAAAATACCTATTTGTGGAATTAATGAAGAAATTTATAATACATGCTCTATTAATAACAAAAAAGTTTATTCCGCTACCTGTTTTATTTCAAGCACACTTTTTATTATATTGCTTGTTATGGGATACTATATTTCTATGATTGTAATTTTCGGGAAAGTGAATACTATTCTTATTAATGAACGGGTAAGCGATAATGTAAGGAAATCTATTAATACTATTATCTCTATTATGACTATTGTTCCACTTCTACTTACATTTGTATTCAAACCTGTTACATTCTATTTTTTGTTCTGTTCATATCTTATCACAGGTTGTAGTGTCTATTTGTGTGTTAAAACAAATAAAAGAGTTGTAGTTACTGAAGTAAACCTAGAACAACAACCACCTTCATATACAGAACAGCTACAGGAAGATACTACAATCCAACAACCGGAACGTACAAATGCACAAGAGAATGAATCACAACCTCTTCTATAAATTTAATACAAAAAATTGAATATAAAGATTTATAAATATAAATATTAACCATGACTTACACTACAACAATGTGCAATCATGATGAAGAAATTTTTGGACCCTGTACTTATAGTACCCCAAATAATTCTACATTGTCCGAAGATTCCACTTTAGTAAATGTAGTGGGTGTTTTGCTCTGTTTGTGTATTCTTACTTCCTGTTTCTGTACCCTATATGGTAGGGGACTATTTGATAAATTTAAAAGGAGGAGGCGTAGGTTTGAAGGATATCACGATATTCTATAATTTAGCACATCTAAATCCAATAAATTGCTTCCTACAATCTGGCATCTGTGCATTTCTATAACTGGAGGTGATCATAAAATCAGGCACACACCACGCTCCACCTTTACATATTTTTTTTTGTCCAAAAAAAGGATAACTCATTTCTCTATAAACAGGGTCTATTTTAAAATTATCATATGGATAAATAGTTTCTTGACACCATTCCCAACAATTACCTATTAATTGTTCTACACCATTCAAATTATTTAGGTCTTCCGTATTATTTTTTACACTTGTTATCCATTTATTATTATAGTTTACATTACATTTATAGAGTTTTTCTTCATCATCACCCCATGGATAAAGAGTAGTTGACCCATTTGTAACTAAATATTCCCATTCTGATTCAGTTATTAGTCTAACCCCTTTCCATTTACAGAATGCCTCTGCTTCATACCAAGAAATGTTTATAATTGGGAAATTATATATAGTTTCAATATCTATCAGTCTAGCGAAATAATTAATATAAATTTTTTTGTTTATAAATTCCCAATACAAAGGACATTTAATATCGTTATTCTTTTTCCATATATTACCTCTAAATGACCATAATTCATCTTTGTCATAACCACCTTCAAGATAGAATTGTAAAAACATATGAAAAGTTATTAATGTTTTAGAGACTGAGAAATCCTTTACTTCCTTTTTAAAACACGGTTTTTCATTATCAAACCCAATTTTTTTTGTATTATATCCCTGTGTAAAGTTCCCTCCTTTTATGTCTACAAAGTTTAATTTTATTATACCAGAAGTGTTGGCATTTATGGATTCAGACAAACAGAATGGTGCTATTTTATACACTAACTGGTTTGTAAAAATAAAACTTTCGATATGCATATGTAGATGTGTAATAACTAACATTATTAAGTAGTATTCGGAACCATCTATGATATTATGTTCAATAAAATGTTTAATTTTGTTATTAATTTCAGAATAGTATTTTTTGATTTCACTAAAACTAGGGAATTCTTGTTTATATCTTTCTTCTGACGGTATTATAAAACTATCATAAATATTATTCGTAAATCTTGGATCATATTCATATTTGTGTTTAGTATCTATATACCTAAGACAGTGTTTTTCCATAAAGAATATAGGATGTATAGCCTCCCATATAATTGGATTATGTTCTTCGATAGTAGATTTCTTTATATAATCTACTTCCCAATTTAAAAAAAAAAGAAAATCTAGAACCTTTATTTGTGTTGCTTCAAGCAGCCTAATAAGTTGTCTATTTGTATGTAATTTTATTGTATGTTTAGTTCTATTAAATATTTCTTTCCTAGAAAGTTCCATAGTAATTTAAAATAAATTAATTATATTATTTATTTCTTCGAAGATGGCTTCTAAGATGGCTTCAAACGTTTAGACTTTGGACCAGAATTTTTAGAGTTCGTACGTGCCGGTGTTCCAAGCTGGGATGGCGGTCCAAATGAAACAGGTTGAGTGGTATTTCTATTATTTACTATAGGAACAGCCTTGATAGGAACAGCCTTGCGGCCTCTTTTTCTTTTTGATGTTACAGCAGGGGCTGTTACAGCAGGGGCTGTAGCAGTAGCATTAGAAGGGAGGGGTGGTGTGGGGAGCGTGGGTGGTGTGGGGAGCGTGGGTAGAGTAATCGGTTTGGTTGTTACACCCTGTGCTTCAACTGCTTCCTCGCCAAGAGTTTTTTCTAATAACTTTTGAAGGAAATCATATTTTTTTCCAGCCGTGCAAAGCATTGCTACATATTCATTTAATCTTTCTCTATTAAGAACAATGCGTATAAGAGATTTTTTTCCTAACCCAGATAACATAGATTCCCACATAATATCAATGACATAGCGTTTTAGATCGTCAACATTAGCTTCTTCAAACTGTTGTATAGACTTCCCAGCCATATTAACAATAGGCTCCATAACCCGAATTAACTCATTTGTGTATATAATGGACTTCATGTAGGAATAGGTGAAAATGTTAAATACCACATATATAAATATACCTAGTGGTACTATAGTCGTGCTAGTCATATTGATTGTTGTTTGTTGAAGGAATTCGAGTATAGAAATTAATAAATTATGAAATATTTGAGGACCCTGTGCTGCTAATTTAGCTAATTTAAATCCTGTTCCAGCAAGTGCAACCATCCATTGGAGCAATTGTAAAGTGTTTAATTGTATTTTGCCAGTTGTAGCAACCTGAGTTGTCACAAATGCGCTAATCATTTTCCAAATTCTAAACATAAAATTTGTAGTTGAACCAAGTAAAATTCTACCAAGTTGTGCAGCAGGGTCGGTTAGTATTATTTGTATTATATGATGCAAAAGTATATATAAGGTATTCATGTATAAATCTTCATTTTTTACATCACAGGCAGATTCCTTACTAATATCTAACTGCCTAATTACAATGGCACCAACGGCTTCATCTAACTGAGTAAAAAGTTCGTAAACAAAATCCTCAGCATCTTGTATAGTATTCATGCCTACAGCCGAACGTGTTGAATTTAAATCGCGCCCATTTGAACCATATGTTCCAATAACTTGAGGGGTCCTATCGTTTTTCTCGCTGTTCTCGTTGTTCTCGCTGTTATCGTTGTTCTCGCTGTTATCGTTGTTCTCGATGTTTGAATTATTTGGGAGGCTATACTTCATACTCTCGGCAAGAAGTTTGTCGGCCCGCAGTTTGTTTGAACTCACGGCAGCATCAGCCTGCATTGGAACTACACTCGACGTCTCCCACGGCAGAAACCAGACACCACCTCTTTTACCTTTCTTAGTTTTACGGTTATTCTGTTTCCTTTTTACAGATTTACCTTTCTTAAGAGATTTACCTTTCTTAAGAGATTTACCTTTCTTAAGAGATTTACCTTTCTTAAGAGATTTTTTAGAAACTAGTGCTTTTTTTTTTGATAGTTTTGAACCACCCTTCTTACACTTTTTCCCACAACTATATCCCTTAGATTTAGGTCCGCATTTACAGTTATCCGTTTTTTTTCCAGTAACAGCCATATATTATAATAAAATAAATTAAATATTGTTATTTATAAATTTCTGTAATTTTAATCCATCTAGAAAATTATAAGTATCAAATACTAAAACTCTTAATAATTGTGCCTGGTATTCAGCATCTACATCATCAAAATATATAGTTTTCGAACATTTTTTTAGAAGTTTTTTAATAATAGTTTTCTTTTGCACAAATCTTTCCAGATGTTCTCTTTCTATAAAAACAGGAAAAATATAAATTTTTGGTATTTTATAATCAATTGTTTCTATTTTACCTTCCATAAAATCACTCAATTGAAAACAAAACTCTTTGTTATAAAGGTTAAAATCTCCATTTAAACGCAAATGACATTCTATAATATTCCCATCGATAACATCCATATTTAGACACCCTCTATAATTTTTCATATTGGTGTTTATCCAATCTATTATATTTTTAGGAATCTCATATTTTGTAGTATGATGTAATTTAAAACTACCCTTTTCACCTGGATATGATCTTAAACAGGAACTAAATATTATTTTGGTATTATCTAATACAAAATCACACACAATATGTTTTCCTTCAAAATAAGGCTGCCAGAAAAACCCATCCTTTTTCTCTAAATCATATTCATCTATGTCGTGTATAATTTTAAATCCACGACTCAATCCATACAAATTTACAATAGGTTTAAAAATGATAGGATATTTTGCTGGATATACACCCATTGGACCACATAACATTTTTTGCGACTTAGAAAGCCATAATTTATTATAGACAAAATTGTAGTCTGGTATATTAATATAGCAGTCAATATCACTTGGATATATTTTATCAGAAAGATTATATTTATCTATATAGTCTATAAGATTAATATAGTCCATTACTAATACAAAAAAATAAAAAAAAATACATTATACTTAGATATTTTTAATATCATCTAAAGTTATTTCTTCAAGGTTACTATCGATTTGCATTTCATCTGGCACAAATGTAAATTTAGGTCTAACAACAGGTTCATCTTGTGTTACAACCGTATCTTTTCCAAAGGCATTCTCAAAAGCTTCCATTGAGGGAGATGGTGGCTTAGAAAGACCATGGTAGAATAGTTCATTCGCTGCATCAGCATAGTATTTTTTAAATTTAAATAGTTTACTTTCTGGAGTGCGCATTTCGTTAATATTATCATCTGTAATAACAATATTCTCTATATCTTTTCCATTATTGATTTCGGTACGTATATAAATACCTATAAGCTGAAGAGTGTCATAGTTATACACAGGAGGGAATGGTGTATTCATTTCTTTATCTATGTAGTACTGATTACCATTATATACTACTTCTGTTAAAGATTCCTTAAATTTTTTAGGTGAATAATCCGGTTCTTCTGATTTAATCATTTTTTCATATGATGTAGATGGATTAGAATTAACACGTTTTTTACCCATAATCAAAGTATCTATATCAAATATATCACCAATATTTGCCTTATCTAACTGTTCGATAGTATCTAATAGTTTAATATGTTCAAATTCGGCAATAGGTACGAATCGGGTGTCTACATCATCTACGTTCATTATATATTGGTTCTCGTCTGTTTTTTTTATATAAATAGTATTACCATAGTAAGGTTCTAGTAAATTATCTATACTAGTTAAAGAAGTATCAACCAAATACTGTAGTAGTTTTTTCATATTTTTTATATTGAGGAATCTGCCGAAATTATCTTCAAAATATGTTTTAGTTTCCTTTGTAGAAGATGGTTTAACGCCTGCTTTCTTTTCTACTTTTTGATCACTATATGATAAATTATCTAATTCACTAAGGTCGATTATATCGCTTTTTAATCCATTCTGTGTTTTTTCTAGAACAATTTTTTTAGTTTCTTCTTTAGTTGTATCTAATTTAGAAACATTTGGTTGGTCTTCGGTAATAAGACGCAAAGATATACCCATTGCCTCACATTCATGTAGAAGTTGTTTCATAGAATATGGAACATGAATCTTGTGAATATTAGATGTTTTAGTGTTCTGCATATCTAATTTAATATCTTCTACTTCATAATCAGTATTAATAAATGATAATGGACCATCAGTCGAAGGACATATATGTCTGTTTTCATTTGGATTAACTATAGCAGTTAGACCACTATTATCACTTATATGATACGAATAAGCATCAGACCTATTAAACATAGATTCTTTGAGGAAATTAGCAACACCATGTGATATTAAAGCATCACGTTCCATTTCACCGATACGTAGACCACCACCAATAGCCCTACCAGATGGTGCTTGTCTTGTCTTCTGGGTGTATTTACCAGTAGCTCTTGAATTAATTTTATCCTTAACCATATGTTTTAATCTCTGGTAATAAGTTGGGCCAATAAATATATTGCTTTCAACTTGAGTTCCATGTATACCATTATGTAGTATTTCATCCCCATGACGACTCATACCACACTTCTGTTCCAAAATATCTGAAATATCTTCAGATTCTATATTAGTAAAAGGTGTGGCATCCGCTTTAAATCCATAGTGGCAGCAGACTTTACCCATAATACACTCGATAAACTGACCGATAGTCATACGACTAGGGATAGCATGAGGGTTAATAATAATATCTGGGGTCAACCCTTCCTTTGTAAAAGGCATATCTTCTTGTGGAACTATCATACCAATAACCCCTTTCTGACCATGTCTACTAGCAAATTTATCACCTAATACCGGATCACGGGGTGTACAAATACGAACCTTACAAATTTTATGATGACTGTTAGCATAGTCCAAAAAAACTTTATCAACAACACCATGTCCACCGTCCTTTACTGCAATACTACTATCAAAATTTCTTTCATTTTTAGTATATTTTCCAATTAAGACATCATTGTCTTCAACATATAACCCTTCTTCAATAACACCATATTCATTTAGTTTAGAATAGTTGTATTTTTTATTAGTATCAATATCAATATCACTATTATTAAAGTTTCCAATAATATCTTCTGTTTCAGTTTTAGTATCTTTAGATTCATATGTATCATATGTCTTAAAGTAACTAGATTTAAATAAACCTCTCTCTATAGCTTGTTTATTAATCATAATAGAATCTTCCTGATTATATCCAGTATAAGACATAATAGCAACAATCGCATTTATACCAGTTGGAAGATCATCAGCCATTGAATATTCAGTTAGTTTGGTATTAACCAATGGTTTCTGAGGGTGATGTAGAACATGAGCGGAAGTATCAAACCGTTTTCGGTATGTACTAATATAACAACCTACAGCCTGTTTACTCTGTCCTGTGCCATATACATTTCTAGGTGCCTGACTACGATTGGCATAAGGTATATTAAACCCGATAAATCCCATAATAAGACTGGGGTGTAATTCCATATGTGTATAAGAATTATAGTCATTTGTTTTAAGTGTATCATAGTTGGTAGAGATTAATGTGGTATTTGCTTCATCAATATCTAAAAATTCTACAACACCTGTGCTATTTTTAAGATCATCCATAATAGTTTCTTTATTAAAATTTTCTTTAATAGGACACAAAACATCATTGTTATAAAAGTTAAATGGTGTATTTTTATTTTTAAATCCAGAAAGTAATTTATCCCACTTTATCGTATTCTTTTTTATTCCGTCAAAATGCATTTTAGTTATTAGTAATTCATTATTTTCAACAAGATATAATGGTCTACAACATCGTCCACCATCTGTAAAAATCTGGATTTCAAGATCTTCTATAACAAATGAAATAGATGTAAACACATTTATTAAACCATTCCTTCTATATAATCTTAGTATATTAACAAAATCCTGTGGCTCTTCTATCATACCAATCCATTTACCATTTACAAATACCTTTACTTTATTAATAACTAATTTAGGAGTAATATTTGAAAGTGGCACCACACCAATTTCGTGACATAGTTTAATAATAGGTTCCGGGTTAATACCAAAGGTTATATGACACATAGAACTCATATGTTTTTTGATACCAATATTACCACCATCCGGTGTTTCAACTGGACAAATAATACCAAACTGTGACCCATGCAATTTTCTCTGACCTATCATAATCATATCACCTAGTGTATTAATGCGTCTAAGTTGTGAAACGGCACCGATAGAAGTTAAACGATTAAGTAACTGTATTAGTCCCTTTTTGTTTAGGATATTACCTATTTTAAAAGATTTTAAAAACCCTTCTTGTATTACTTTATAATTGAAAATTTTATCGATGTTTTTATCGTTTATTATATTACTAAAATTATTTTTTTGATATTCACTACTATTAAAACGATATTCGCCATCAATAGTAATTTTTACATCTCTCTGGAATTGTTTTAGTCTTTCTCTAAATAAGGAAGCAAGTAGGAATCCAGACAGATCCACGCGCTTAAACATAAAACTATCCCTATCAGTAGTTTTTTTAAGACCAAGTTTGACTTCTAATAATTTATTAACAACATAACCGAGATAATATTTTTTAGAATTATAACTATCACCAACATGAGGGAATAAATCGGTCGATATAATGTTCATTAGATGACTCATAGTCCCACCGTGATTAAGATTCATTAAATATTTCATGGCTGTGATTTTATCATAAATATCACCATTATTTTCTATAGATGGGCGGAGATGTTCCAGAAACAATTTACTCTTTTTACTATCTAAATCATATAAAATAAGTTCAAGTATCTCTTTATCAGATTCAACCCCTAATAGTCTAAATAAAACGAATAAAGGTATTGGAGTGTGCATCATTGGTAGTCTTACAGTTATAACATCATTGGTACTATGTATATTTACAATAGTTGTTCTGGCATATATAAATGTATTTTCAGGAACAGATTTGACCTGTGCTGAATAAGAATAAACCTCATCCTGAGATTTTACAATATATAATTTATTTTCAGCTTTTCTTTCATGTGAAACGATAACACGTTCCTGTCCGTCTATTATAAAATATCCACCTTGGTCAAATCTACATTCACCCATCTGTTGTTTCATTTCGGGTGTTGCATTATTTAAAACACAAATATTAGACTGAAGCATAATGGGTATTCTACCCAAATTAATCGATGGGAATGATTTTTTAATAACTTCTGTCTCTTTTGTTTCTATATCATAAATTTTATATTCTACATCTATATCACAAAATATTCCACTTGAATAGGTAAGATTTCTTAATCTTGCCTCATTCGGATACATCTGTTTTTTAAGTTCACCTTCGTTTGTTTCTTTAGAAATCACCGGTTTAGAAATATAAATTTTATCAGCATTTTTACCTCCGTAATAAATATGGGTTTCATACTTATATTTACCACTTTCTTTATCTAATTCTTTATATAAGATCTGTGGGTTATATTGTGAAAAAGTTAATGGTATTTTATTTTGTATAAAATCATTAAAAGAATCAAGGTGGTGTTTGGTTAAATAATTTTTGTTGTTGTCTAAATAGTTATGTATAAGATTCCATGTGTTTTTTTCAAAATCAGTATTATCCATTATTATATAATATATATAATGTATAAATTAATAAAATACGAATGACTAAATTATTTTGTTGATTCTATAAAAAAGAAACACAAAGAAATAGTCATAAAAAATAATCCTACATAAAACAGACGACCATTATCTGTCAAAATTAAAAACACATTTCTTATGTAGTAAAGATATGAATCATATACAGATGTAAATTTTACTTCTTTGTTTAAAAGATTTATTATATCCTGAATTATATTTATCATAGTTTCAGAAAATTGGGATGTAAGATTAGAAACTAATTCTACCTGTTTAATATTTTTATTATTATCTATAGAATACCGTTTTGCCTCTTTATTTAAAAAGTCAACCCTTTTAAATTCTGCGTTCTTAACTAAATTAGTAACATTTATACTATTCTGATTGGTTTCATCATATGCATTAAACTCCTTCTTAGGCGATGAAAGTCTATCGTAATAAATATATGAAATCCTTTCTTCCAAATAAGTATTTTTTAATTCTTCTTTAATATTTTTATATACAGAATCATTTTCTCCTGTATTAACTTCAACTGTATCTAAAATAGTCATTAATCTTTCTAGGGTGTTAGTAAACATTTCGTCCTTATCTTCTAAGCTAATACTTATTCCTTCTTTAATATAATATTTTTTTTCTATAATATTGTAATCTGAAAATTGTCTAATCCAAAAGTCAGTATTAATTTTTTGTTCGTCTGTATTAATTACAATCCCATCTGTGTTTTCACCACCTATAAGAGCATCTGAATTAAACATTCGTGTATCATAGTCTTCTATTAGATCCAACAAAATGTTGTAAATTTTATTCGGTTTTAAAAGTTCATCTTCATTATTTTCATCATTATTCACTGGCATAGGCGTAGAAGTAAATCCTTCCGAATACCTATAATAAAATATATAAAAAACAAAACTACCGATTAATGCATAATATTTATTAACTTTAACAGATAAAAAAAATAGTGTAAGTGCCAAAACACCTATTTTATCCATTTTAAAAGTTAGTATCAAACTGATACAAATAAGATAAACCAGTAATAGATTCTTGTGGTTTTCCATTAATATTTATTAACATTTAAATTAAATCAATTAAATCTGTTTGACCTAGAAACATTCGCCTACAACAAATACGCTTAATACCGAGTTCATCCATAGCTTTACCTTCTGGTGTTTTTTTTACATTCGATACATTAATAATTGTATCTTCATCTTTGTTTTTATTATATTTAATCTTTAATACTTTATAGTCTTCCCACTTATCCCCAATAACTTTGCCACACGTGAAGCATCTAACTGGGATAATCATTTTATTAATGTATTAATATAAAAAAAAAATCAATTTTTAAATAATATTTATTTAAATAATATAAAAGTTATAATAAATAGTATGTTTAAAAATTATATAACTGATACAACCGTCCAGTTATTTAGTTCTATATTTGGAAATAGCAAACAACAAACAAAATATTTTATAATAGACCCATTCACCTGTATGGTACGACTTGCTATACTTTCTTTCAAACCTAAAGGAACTAAAATTAGTATATTAGACAACATGATTAAATACAATGACCCACATATTCTACAGGGAACAATTCGGTGGAGTCAGGGTGATAATCGGGATGATCTACATAATTTATACAGACCAATTACTAAAGCTATCGAATGGTACCAGTTAGAGGATGAAAAAATAAAACATATTTTTGGATTAAGTTCTAAAGGTATTGAAAATCTTATGTATTCATATACTGGTAATTCTACTGTTAGACATTCACTCGTTTATTATAAATCTATTATAGATGCAAACCTTAACGTAAATAAAGAAGCAAGTGTAAATAAAGAAGAGAATTTTAATAAAATTTATACAGAATTAAAAAATCTTTGGAATAAAAATGAAATAAATATAATTAATGATATTCTATCTGAAATGGAACATAAAACAGAAGAAGAAAAACAATCTCTTATAAATGCAATTGATTCTATTATTAATATTAAAGAAAAAAGAGTTCAAATTATTATTAAAAAGAACACTACTGTATTATAATATATCCCATTCATCATCCTTTTTAATTTTATTTACTACTATCTTTTTAGGAATTGGAATAGGAATTGGAATAGGAATAGGGATCGGTTTAGGTTTTACTATCATTTCTTCCTTTAAAATAAGTTTTATATTAGGATCTGAACGGGTTCTTCTCCTCTTATAAACGGGTTGTTCACAAATTATTACTTCTTCTAACTTAGATAAATTAGAATAGTTGTAAAAATTACTATTAGTATCATTAAATGTAGGGTCTTCTTCTGGAATAATATAGGAATTTAATGTATTAAAAAATATAGATATTACATCAAACGAATTTGTTAGACAATTATTTATATACCCTGAAAGATATAACATTATTATTAAGTAATATTTTATTTTATATCTTTAAATTCAGTATTGATATCTATTGGACTGGATGAATCCTGTTTCATATCAAAATTATATTTATAAATCTTATTTGCTTGAATAATATAAGTCTGTTCTTTCTTGCTATTATAAAACATACCATTTATATTTGATGGAGCATCCACCCATCTTCTATTAATTAATAATGGTGTATTCGCACGTTTCTCTGATTCATTCCATTCATAATATCTATCTTCATACATAAAGAACACGTTTTTATCAGCATCTACATAGACCGCATCAAGATTATCTGGCACATTCTTCCAAACATCCTTGATTTTTTTTGGATAACCCTTTGCAATCTTTTCATTCTTATTATCATATTTGTAAAATACTGAACCTTTGAAGAAATATGTATTATTGTCATGAGGATTTGTAAAAACCGCATCTATATTTTTAGGTATTTTACCCCAGAATGTTGATATTTTATCTGGATAACCCTTCTCTACCTTATAGCTAGACATATTCAATTTCCAATATTTGTCATCCTTAAAAAAATATAGATTACTATCACCACCCCACACAAAAGCACTATCAAGTATAATCCCCTGATTTACTGTTTTAGAGGTACACATATACAAATCCTGACCACCTACACTCTTATTTAAATTTATATCCTGTAGTTTATAGTCTTTCGGACATTTCTTAGTCTTCTCTATCTTTATATCACGAATAAATTTACTTGACCCTTTCTTTATACATACTTCTACCATATCACTCGGCGATAAATCTGGGAAACCATCATTCAAGTTCTTATCCAATTTTCTAAAACCAGGAGAACAACCGATATCACCTGTAGTTAATTTAATATCCTGAACACCACTATCACCTATTCCATCTTTTCTACACAAATACACAAAATTTCCATTAGCCATAAGGTTCAAATCTATATCTATCTTTTTGTATTTAGGTGGACATTTTACAGTTGTTCTTACCCCAGACACTATTTTTATATCTAAAATGCCAGAATTATTTGTTTGGTAATCCATTTCTCTTTCCTGTCTACTCATGTTATCCTTAATTTTTGTCTCGTTTTTATCACTATCTTTACAGTAACCATATGTTTTATAAGTATTATCACTATTTACTTCTGTTGCACACCAACCATTTACCATCGAATCATTCTCTATACCATCTGTTCTAGAAGCAGTAGTACAGTCATATTGGAATTCATTATCAAAAACGAATGGGAATACACACTGTCCAATTTTTAGGGTTGGATCTGTTATCTTATTATTAAAATCATTAATATCATTACCATATTTTACTAATTTCTGGTCACCACACTGGTTACAAATATTACTCCTACCCTTAAACCCTATTGGACCATTATCACCCTTTGGACCTTTGCTCCCAACCTTCTTAGAATTTGTCATATAATTTTGTATAGTAAAGGCCATATTTATCAGATTAATTTCTAATAATACCAATAACCATACACAAATTGTTTTATAATATTGATTATTTTGAATCCTTGAAATAATATATATTCCAGATACACCCACTAATACAACTGAAATATAGAGAATATAAAGATATATTTTAAGTGGTAACATTATAATATACTTCTATATTTATTTTTTTTTTATAAATTTGATACCCATTAAAATTACAATGACCATAAACAAACCTATATTTGCATACTTAAAACTAACATTATACCTCTTTAACGATTCAATCTCTAATGCCTTCTGTCTATAAATCTCATTGTCCCTCGAAAACACATCTTTACTGTTTTTTAGTTCCTTATTTAAATTACCTATTTTCTTATCTAATTCTTCATTAATTAATCTATTCTGTAATATAAAATTCTTATCTATAGAAACCATATTAGTATGATATTTCAATACACCCAACAATTCTATAAAAGTATTATTTATTTTTTCAGCCTCTCTCTCCTTTAAAACCTGGTTTTCACTCACCTTGGGGTTTTTAGAAACTGTATTCTTTTTTTTTGATTCTTCATAAACATAGTTGTAATTTACACTGGAAGGACCCTGACCCATTTAATCTTATACAAGATTATTTTTTTTAAAATAATTTAATTACATTCTAACGCCGGTTGAAGAAGAACTATATCCATAATATCTACTATTTTCTTCTCATTTGTCCTTGGTCTACCAAAAGAGGTTTTGTTCATATCCGCCTCAATACTATTTATACTAAACACAACTACATATTTGTCGTTCTCCAATTTATCTGTTACTTTAGCCATCCATCTAATATTTTTCTCATTATATTTACCCATTACACCACCATTCTCTAACAATAATTCTGTCCCCTTTTCTATTTTATTACTCTGTGGTATAAAATAGGGTATAACAAGATTAGAATTCGTGTCTATATAGAGTACGCTCGAATTCTGGTCATATAGTTTTATTTTATATTTACCATCCTTTTTCTCACTAACAATACCCTTCACATAAACATGAAAATATGTCCTATCTATATCCTCATCTATAACATTTAACCTTACTGTATTATCCTCTCTCTGAGAGAAATAAGAATCTTTGTGTCTTTTTACTTTCTTTTTAACATAGACAACGCTATTTACACTAATGCAGTTTGTTACAATTTCCTGTTTTATTATAAATGTACTTTTACATTTTTCGTTAAATGATAGTTTTTTATCAAGATTGAAATTATTATCAAGGCAGAAATTATTTACCAGACTAGTAAGCAAATTTTTAGATTTGTTATAAAAGAATTCCTGTGGTTTGGATTGATTACATTTATTTATAACCAGATTGTTTTCATTATTTTCTAGACAATAATGTGTATTACCCTTTAATCGTATAGTGCTATCATTATTTAAAATGAAATTTGTTCCCATATAATCATTGCTATTGCATTCTGTTATAACCAATTTCTTATTATCGGACTTGCTACTATCATTGCTATAATATTTAGACCAGTATGCGTATTCTAAACCAACACACTTCTTTTCAGATATATCTGAACCTTCTGGTTTATCATATAATGAAATTTTATAGTTGTTTTCTTCTATATATTCGTTAAAATCAATCGGATCTATCCTATTCGGTATCTTTGTTTTGTTATTTATAACCTTAAAACAGAAAGGTTCTGTGGTGCTGGTTTCTTTGCCCATAAACAATCGGTCCATATAATCCGATGCTTCAAGATTTATAGAATAGACTGGTTGACTAAATTCGCTAGGTTTAGTGTAAGCTACATTCGATATAAAATAGTTTTTGGATGGAACTTCCCATAAACTTAGAGGATTATTTGGACTATTGCCTTTATTCGACCAGAATAATGTATTATCAATTAGGACTTCAGATGTATATTCTATCGCAACACAGCAGAATAAGGATGTATCTGGCGGTGTTTTATTTAGAGTAACCGCTACACCTAATCCAATATAACCATCTCCTGGTATAGGTTTCCATATATATACATTATTTGTGTTCCATATTAATTCAAATCCAATTGGTTCAGATACAGCACCTTTTAGTAGTATAATATTCTTATTAAGTATATCTACTTTATGGTCGTTACCTTTAACAAAAATATGACCGATACTTTTATAATTATCTTTTGATTTTACCTGGTATATACCAACCCTACCATCTTCAGAGACCATTTCTCCAATTAAATCAAATTCATTAGAGGTAGTGCTGTAGACACGTTCATTGTAGTTAAATTCATTCCGGTATTTTATGTAATATTTTTTGTTATCTTTTATCTGCATAAAAGATACAAAGCCTTCTTTAGAACACATAGGTTTTACAGCATAAAAACTAGCATGTTTCCTAAATGTATCTACTAAATTCGTATTATCAGTATTATAATTTTTGAAGGAAAGATAGCAACATGAATCATTAGTAACGAGATATTTATTATTATATTTAATTGATATAGATTCGAATTGATTATCAAGACCAGGTACAATTTCAAATAATGAATCTGTTTTTTTATGACTTGGAGAGACAGACAAGAAATCGTTATTGTATACTATTTTCACAATATCCTGTTTACATTTATCTATATCGTTGGTAAATAAGCAGTTTTCTCTTTCATTGCATTTAGATGAATTATTGCTATATTTTGAACATATAATATTATCTTTTGGGGATTTATTGATACAACATCCTATATTATCGGAATATTTGAATGGAACTAAACTGATTTCAAAATTGTTTTTGGCAAAATCATAAATAATATCGGTATTATTTGTTTCTATATATTTTGGGAAAAGAGTGTTTAATCGTTTAGAGTTTTCTTTTCTTTCAACAAATCTAAGGTTAGTTGGTTTTTGGATAATACTATATTTGTTAAATTTTTTCATATATTTTTTAAGATTGTAATCGAGTTTTTGAAAATTCATACATACAAATTGACATCCTAGATTCCAGGCGTGTTCTGGATCAAAATTAAAATTAAAGAAATTGTGTTCAGTATAAACAATAGTAATCGATGATTTGTTTTGTTTATCTATATTTTTAAGTGAATAAGAACTATCAAAAATCTTTAGTGATAATTTATTTACACCAGATTCTTCAATAAATTCATTATTTTCTAATACCAATGCATTATTAGTTACTTCTTTAATTCTAATAACATCACCATTTGTATTATTGCCTTTATTAGTTGAGCCATCTATCTGTAAAGACATATGAGGTTGTATACCAAGTGAAAGGAAATTTGTGTCATCTAACATGTAGATTATATTTCCCATTAGTTTTATTTTTTTACTAAGAATAGAAACGATTGGTATATCTTTTTTGTTAGATAGTTCTTCTTTATGGGGTAGTTCAGTGTATTTTATTCTGTTAAGACTAGGACTTTTAGTAGACATATTAATTAATTCTTCCATCTTAGAATTTTCATAACCATCTGAAGAAAAGAGAACTACTTTTTCCATAAGATGGCACATTTTGGTTCGTGCAATATTTTCTTTTTGATATGAATAATTACTGTCTAGAAGTCTAAGGTTTAGATTTCTTTTAATAATATCATATAATTTATTGAGAGTAGCGGTTTTATTTTTTAGTTTAAGATTCAAGAAAATGAAAAAGGGTTCTTTGTAATTGTCTAGATATCTTTCAGAAAAAACAATATTTCCTATTAACTTAAATACCTCTTCGCAATCTAAAGTATTCTGTCCATAGACAACAGAGCCATCACTACTACTTGAACCTACAACAGGTATAGTGTCATTCCGTATTTCTTTATTAAATATTTCTAATTCAATATATCTACTACCATATATTATAGATTTCTGTAGCATATCTAAACTCGAATAATCATATTGTAAAAATCCGGTTAGAAAGGGTTTATGACTACTACATATATAGAATTCAGAGACAGTACTATTTTTAAATTTGTTACCACATAAATCCTTTTGTTTTCTGTCAATATTCTTTACAAATTTTTGTTCAAAATTTTTAATTTTAGTTTGAGTGCGTTGTGTAAATGATGTTTTATAACCAAAATAACATAATAAAACTACCAAAAATATCAGAAATATCATTTGTTTATTTCTCATTTATATTTATATTACAAAATAGTTTAGATTAATTATTAATGTCTATATTAGATATAATATCAAACCTCTTTTGAACATTTTCTTCTTTTAATTGTTTCGGAGTTTTCGTTTTTGCCTTCTCTTTCTTTTTTTTTATTATTTCGAATGAAACATTATTACTTTTTACTACTTCTAGATGTTTTTTTTGACCTATCATAAAATTTATTTTCATACATATTTGTAAAGAGATGTAATAATTATAAATTATAGGTGTGCTAATGTCATAAATGTCTGTAAAATATTTTATTGCAAACAGATAAAGATTAATATATTTATACTTTGATTTCGGTTTGTAAAATAGTTTGTATAATTTAAAAAGACTATCTATTTCCTTTTGCACGCTAATAGATAATGTTTTTTGAGATTCCGAAATAACTATTTCCCATAATAACCAGATTAAATCTGTTTGATTTTCCTTTTTTATATTGCTACTTATTCTTTCATGACACATTATTGGTTTCTTTTTTTTACTCGATAATTTATCATACTGTATTAGCCAACTTAACATATATACAGTTCCAGTAAAGTCTGAAGTTTTCATATTATGGACCATTTCATTAACAATAAATTTTATTTCTATTGGATCATTACTTCTAAATAAATTATCAACATAGGATTTTTCAGATTTTATTTTTTTTAATATAAATTTAGCATCCATTTCATTATCTTTAAGAGTTGATATCCCTATCGTTTTATTTTTATTACTCATACACACTATTATACAAAAATCGATTATATGATTCCTTACCATCTGTGAATTTCTCATATCGTTCATAGACAAATTAGAATCTATTAGTTGTTTAAACCTTTTATGAAGCAATGAAGGCAACTTAGGTGATAAAATATTAATATTTTTTAGGGCAATATCCAAAAAGATAGAGTATAATTTTTCTATATGTAATGAAAGGAATAATTCTATACACCAATTACAGGATTCTTCTATATTATTTTTAAGAATATTTTTTTTAAGTGTAGTGACTACATCTTTGGTTAAAAATCCACTAAAACTTTTAACTTTAAAATAATCAAAAGTTCTAACATCATTTATAAGATAATTTGTTGGAACGGACATATAATAAATAAAAAAAAAAATAATAAGATTTAACTGAACGAAATATTATTTAATCCATACATCAGACCTGGAAAATAAAACATAGCAGTTAATATAAAACTAATACCTATTTTATTCATATTTGGGTATCCTTTACCGTGTTGGTCTATCCATATACCAATTGGTGGGAAAATAATAGTAAAAAATAGCTTTATAAAGTCGGTTGGTATACAAATATCATCCGTTATCATACCTCCATGCATAAATAATTTGAACATATCACTCATTATGTTAGTTTATAAGAAATTTTATTCTTCTATAACCTTTAATCCATATATCATACCTGGGAAATAAAACATAATAGTTAAAACTGATGTTAACATTATTTCCTTTATGGAAGATGCTCCCTTAGAAATAAATACACCATATGGTGGGAATAATATAACTAGGAGTTGTTTTATATATTTTGCCTGCACTGATATTGATTTATTCGGGTCACATTTACCCTTAGTACATTTAGAATTATCTGTACATTTGTATTTATCAAGAAATCCAAATACTTTTACTTTAAGTATTAGTGAAGGAACATATGATACTACAAAAAAAATTAGTTTCCATATATCAAACAAAATTATAAATACTGTTTTAATTCCAAGAACAACTAATTCCATTAGAATAATTATGATATCAGAAATAATACCTCTACCCTGTAATTTTTTTGCCTTTTCTGAATCAGATAATATATAAGTTTCGTTTCTAGCGGCTTTCCATTCCTTTGACTTTGCAAATTCAGGCAGATCATCTTCCTTCATATCACCAAAATTACGATTAACATTATCTATTTTAGGCATAGACTCAAATACAACACATTTCCTCGATACAGGTATATCCCCATCATATTCAGTTTTACATCTTCCCGATTTACAATCACTATCATAGGTACATTCCGAAGATAATTTTAGTTCTTGTTTAACACAAAAATTACCTAGAATTACATCTTTCCCATCTTTATAACCATATTTAGGTTCACATAAACCAGAAGAACAATCGGAATCATTCTCACATTCTCCACCAAATTCTAACTTATTTTCTTTTCCTGATTCTTGTTCGATATCTTTTTCAGATGAAATAATTCCTTCTACACATCTTCTTGTATCTGGTTCATTATTCTTATATGTCATCTCACATATTTTTGAAGAACAATCATTATTTTCTTTACACTTTTTTCCATAGTTAGTCATACTATTATAATATATATAAACAAGAATAAATTAATCCAGGAAAATAGTAAAAGTAGGTTAGGGCACTTGCTATAATTACATATAATATACTAGATATTCCTTCTTTCATAAATATAGCCAGTGGGGGACATAAGATTAATATTAATATATTAATTAATGATTTATTAAAACATGATTCCCCACCCTTTTTACTATTTTTATTATTTTTATTATTTTTACTATCTAAATAAAAATTCTTCATAAATGAACCAATTAGGTATCCAATTGTGGCATCATATATCATTTTAGAACCGGTTACTATTGAAAATATAATATCACTAATAAGTTTTTTTGGGTCTAATATATACGTAAAAATAGACAAAAATTTTGGGAATACCTTTATCAATTTAACAATTATATTTATTAAATTAAAGGCAAAATCTTTTAAAGATAATATAGCGTCTACCATTTCATTCCATCCCATTGTTATATTATTATAATATATATAAACAAGAATATATTAATCCAGGAAAATAGTAAAAGTAGGTTAGGAAACTTGCTATAATTACGTAAAAAATACTACCCATTCCTTCGTTCATAAATATAGCCAGTGGAGGACATAGTATCATAATTAGAATATTCATGAACGATTTATCTATACATTTTTTCCCACCTTTTTTATTATTTTTATTATTTTTACTATCTAAATAAAAATTCTTCATAAATGAACCTATAATATAACCTAATGTTGCATCATACAACATCTGTAATGCGATTTTAACACCATAAACCGCGTCTTTAATAAGTTTAATTGGATCAGTAAACATAGTAAATAAAGACATTAGTTTAGGTATCAAACTAATAAGTTTAGTAAGTAAATCTAATAATTGTACCATAGCATCCCCTAATGCCAGTATTGGGTCTATTACTGGTTTTATAGGAAATAGGACAGTTCCTAATATTTCCTTAACAACCCCGGTTATTATATCCATAAACCCCATTATACTTTAATAGAATAAAAAAATATAATATTTGATATTACCAGTAAATTACCAGTAAATTACCATTAAATTACAAGACATACATAGATGAATAGATTAGTCCAGGGAAATAATAGAAATAGGTAAGCAAACTTGCTATAACCACGTAAAAAAAACTGGTTATACCCTTTTCCATAAATATAGCAAGTGGTGGACAAAGGACTAGAATAATTAATTGAATAATTCTATTTGTTAAACACATTTTTTTAGGTTTGTTTTTTTTGGATTTCGATTGTATAAAAGGTTTCTTTATAGCACTAAATAAATTACCAAATATAGCATCAAATAACATCATTAACCCAACCTTTACACCATATACAGCATCCTTTATAATTTTACCAGGATCTGTAAACATTTCGAAGAGCGAGACTAACTTTGGTGCTACTTTAATGAGTTCGAGCAAGATATGTATAAGAGCGACAATTGCATTACCAGCACTTACAATAGGATCAAAAATAACCTCTATTGGCGATAATACAATATTTAGGAATCCCATTTTAATATGATGGTAGAAAATAAATTATTAGTTCCCACCTGATAAATTAATAATTCTATTAGAAGATACATAAATAGTTTCTTCAAATTGTGCTGTAATACTAGTTGGATCTGATTCTATTAGCGGTGGATGTTTACTTAAATATCCTTTTCTATACAATTCATCTAAGCAAACATTATAGTATTTTATTGGAGAGTGTTTTTCGAGATACCTTTGAGTAAATGGTAATGTTTTAAATTTGGTTTTGATGATATCATTGAGTTCTTGTGACCTCCTGGTAATTGGTTGTCGACTTTTCTGGGGCATAAAATGTGAGTTATTCCTACCTAATATAGTTGTTCCATTACCATTAGAAGTAAACACTTCTATAGCAAGTATATCATTTTCTTCTATTTTAGTATTATCATTATTTTTAACATTTTGTATTAATTTCCCACCATGTATTTTCCAGGGTAAAATAGAATGACCACACAGATTACCTATAATTTTTACTGGTTTAAATATACCATTCACTTCTGTTTCGTATGATGCCACTATTTCTTCTGATAAATTACCAATTTCAGATATAGTCATATCAACCCCAATATTTTTAATAATAGTATCAACACTTTCTCTTGATGCATCAAGAACTGGTTTATATACTTCATTTTTGGTCCATGTAAATGCGCTATCAATTATACTACCATCTACATGTACCCCATAATCTATTTTAAGAACATCTGTATCTTGTAATAGTTTATTTGAATCTATTTTAGGTATAGGTGTATCATGTGCTGCTATATTATTTAATGAAAGACCAACCGGAAAAGCAATACCATTATTTATTTCATTCTTATCAGAATATAGTTTAATCCGACTTTCTATGAATAAGCATATATCATTTATAGTTTTAGTATTATCAATATAGTCATATAATTCTAGTTTTATTTTTTTATGAATAGAGGCTGCTTTATAATGTTTATCAATATTCATTTTAATTAATATAATTATGTTTATAAATAATATGAATAATTATTATAATTCGGACAACTATCTTAAAATAAATAAAAGTAGTCTAACACCACCTAATTATGTTTTTGGTATAGTATGGCCTATACTATATATATTAATGGGGATATCATTTTTTATGGTTTATAATAAATGTAAAAGTATGTGTTTTCCTTTACAGGTATTTCTAGTACATATGGGATTTAATCTTATATGGACCTATCTATTTATTAAATACAAAAATAAATTAGTGGCATTAATAGATATTATTATAATGATAGCCTTATTGGTATATTGTTTAATTAAATTTAGAAAATACAGTGTGTTGGCGTCTAATATTCTAGCACCTTATTTATTATGGCTTTGTTTTGCAACCTATCTAAATGTATATATAGTAATAAATAATTAATAACAATTTAAAAAAAATTTATATTTATAATATTATTAAATCTTAAATGAGTCTCTTTAAAATACAGTTGATGGCCTATGGTGAACAAGATTATTATTTAACAGGAAATCCTCAAATATCATTTTTTAAAAAGGTCTATAGAAGACACACTCATTTTTCTAAAGAAACAATAAATATACCATTTATAAGGGATGGTAGTGCATCAAAATTTGACAGTCACTTTAAAGCAAAAATACCACGTATGGGTGAATTATTATCTAGACTAAATCTAGAAATTGATGTTACATGTGGGAGTGGTAATAATGGTAATTTATATAGTGTTGATAATTTTACAAATAGTTTAATTAAACACAGTCAGATTAAAATAAATGATTACAAAATAGAAGAATATATATCTCAATGGAGACAAGTAAAACATGAGCTTTTAAATAAAAGTAGAAATAAACACAACATGTTATCATCACCATTATATGGTGGTTTAGAAACATATATTAATACAGATACAGATAGAGATGTTGTGGTGGATGGTGTGGGTGGTTCAAAGACGAATCTAGAAAGAAAATTTATTTCAAATGAAGATAGACTTGGCGGATTCTGTCCTTTAATATGTACTGGTAGTGTTTATAATGATACTGGTACAGATCAGTTGACTATAAATGAACTTGGATTTCGTATTGTTACTAATCCTTCAATAAAAAAAAAACTGTTATATGATTTTGATTTTTGGTTTACAAGAAATATAGGTATGGCATTGCCTGTAGTATGTTTATTTAATAATGAAATAATACTTGAGTTTGATACAGAAACCAAGGAAAACTTATTGGGAAGTTTAGGTGATCTTAGTATAGATAAAATGTTGTTAAATGGTGAATTTATTCATTTATACGGTGATGAGAAAAGGAAATTTACAAATAGTTCACATGAATATTTAATTGAACAATTGCAGTATAAAGATAAAATAACAACAACTAATTCTACAGAAGATATACTACCTATACAAACCGTAAATATTAATAACTTTACTCATCCAATAAAATTTTTAACCTGGGTTGTTCAGAATAAAGGCATATCAGGGAAAAATCCAGGCCAAGGACCCTGTTATTATGTATCTATGACTACATCTAATTTGTATGGTGATGATGGTGTCGGTGGTGAATTTAATTTAGAATTCAATGGTGTTGAATATTATAGAAATAATCCAATGGTTTATAATACGAGATATAATCCATTTAAATTGTGTGGTGTTGTACCAGATTTGGATAGAATAGGACTACATTCTTTCTGTCTAAATCCATTTGAACTTCAGCCAAGTGGGACATGTAATATGTCAAAAATTAAGGATAAAAAGATGAAATTTAGGTTTGCTAATAATAATCTAGATACAATTAGAAATAAAAAATTGTTTATATTTGCAGTGAATTACAATGTATTTCAAATAAATACGAACGGTATGGGTGGATTATTATTCGTCTAGTCCTTTACATTTAATCATATTTTCTCTAAGATAAGAAACAAGAGATAAACGTGTATAATCGTTTGATATAGGTTCGATTTTAGTATTACAATGCCATTCATGAACATCCATAGCAAGGAAATCACAGTGTCTAACATCAATAGCAACACCAAATTGTGGGAACCCAGTGGAACCACCTTTATATTTCCCTTCTTCGAGAACGACAAGATTACCGAATCCTTGTTTGTAATCACCAGCATCTTTATGAAGAGCGGTTCTCCAGTTATAGTTTATGGTTACAGTACTGAAAGCAGTATTTTTAATATGAAAATTAGTTTGTTTTGCCTCTTTAGCTTGTTTCCTATATTGTTCTGGAACTAATGTCTTATACATATGATTTATTTCTTTAATAAGGGGAGTTATCTTTTTCCATTTATCGACCTGTTCAGCCGAGAATTTTGTTTTTCTACAGGGGGGTGCATCAACTCCCTTATTTCTATCTCTTTTGTCAAAAAATCCAATAATATTACTCTGAGATAAATTACCAAAACTATTATTAACCCATTTACCAGTTTTTTTAGATTTATAACCAAGTATCCTAAATTTATCAACCCGTTTAAATTGGTCTTTTTCATTTGCGTAAGTTGGTAATTTTTTATAAGAAATAACACCAGCAGAAGCACCTCTATTATCATGTGTTTTCATAGCAGCTTTTTTAAGATTGACTATACCTATCTGACATAATTTATCTGATAAAACCTTTTTTCTAAATTTAAATAATAGTTTTTTTGTACCATCTTCTTTAATTTGATAAGCATCACAATTATAATTAATAATTTTATCATAACTTGATTTATCAAAATATTCTCCTTCTTTAGATTTCATATATTCATCGGTATATTTTGGTTTTATATATAGAACCTTTACCTTCTGGGTTTTTTTCCCTTTAATTTGTTTTTTAGTCTTATTGGAGTTTCTCACTTTATCTTTTTTTTTTGTAAGAACCATAAAATATCTATATATTTTTAATTTTTAACTGTAGTAATCGATACATACTATCCATTAAAATTAATATAAATATTCCAAATATTATAAATAAAATAATATCATTCATATTTTGTGAATAATTATTTTCCTGAGATTCATGGTAGGTTTGTTTCGGGAAATCTAAATTATTAAGCTGTCTACCGAGACTTTTAATCTCTGATTCTATACGAAGTGATAATTTGTCTATTTTATTATTGACAAAGGAACTATTTTTTTCTAAAAGATTAAGTCTCCGTTCAACCATATGATAAAACTTATTTTTATTTAGTTCTTGTTTTTGTTGATCTTCTAATTTCTTTATTTCCATTTTATGTTTATCTATTTTATCACTTTCTAATTTGTGTTGTTCTAATTGTTGTTGTTCTAATTGATTATTAAGATGTGATGGTGAATTATTAACATTATAGGTATTATTATGATTGGTTTTATAAAAATTATTTATATTTTCGTCAACATCATTTCCCCATGCGTCTTCTATAGTTGACCAGGTCATTAATATTAAAATAGAAAATAAACTAAAAACTTGTATTAAATGTTTTTATAACTTTTATTATTCCAAATCTTCCATAAAATGAATGATAAGATAATAGAATAAAGGGGACAACCGGTATAAGTGGTACAGAACATAGTAGTAAAATAACAGCTATAAACACTTTAAGATATAGTTTAATATCACAAGAAATCTCTTCAAATCCAAGATTACTATCCATTACATATTTAAAAGAAATTATATATTACCAAATTTTAGAACTATATATTTCATACTTGCAATCATAATAGCAAGAATAAAAAAGAATGGTAACGCTGGAAACACACATAAAAATAATAGAACCGCTCCTATATATTTTATTATACCATAAGCTTTCTTTCCCGAGTCATTCGAATCTATTTTAAAATCTCCTAAAAATTTTAATATATTTTCAGGCATAATTTTAAAGGTGTCCATACAATCTTCAACCTTACCCATACCAGGTATATCCATTATACATATATATTATAAATTCTTTTATTGTTATATATTAATGAATATTTTGGTAGGTATACTAAGTTTAATAATTATATTTATACATAAATTAAATGATACAATAAAATTAAATCTATATATGATGCTTTTCAATAGTATTATATCCAAAATTATTATTTTAAATATAATTCTATTTAGTTTTATAGAAAATATTCAAATCGGGATTCTTCTAACAATAATCTTTTTTATAATATTGTCATTTGATAAAAAAAAAATAAAGGAAGAATTTATTTCCTATTATAAAAAATAATTATATATTATATAATGGAATCTTCATATGTTAAACATCTTAATAATAATATTAATAGATATACAAATAATAGTGATTTAATAGCAGGTATTGCTATGTTAATCTTAAATATTGGTACAAGATATATACATCTTGATCTAAGCAAGAATCAGGATGAATTTATCAAAACAACTGCATTCAGACGTGTCGCAATTTTTACTATCTTCTGGATAGGTACAAAAGATATGTTTTGGACTGTAATTCTAACATTCCTTTACATAGTGTTAATAATCAATTTACTAAATGAGGATAGTAAATATTATTTATTCAAAAAATCTAAAAATCTAAAGTAATTTCATTTCCAGAAGCTGTCTGTCTTTTTCTCCTTTTAATATCAACATTTCTAATGTTTTCTATATCGCTCGCACTAATATTAGAAAGATTATCAAGACTTATATTGTGATTATTATTAGTATTCACCTTACTTAAAATATCACTGATATCAGGCGGTCCTTTCATTTCAGTTCTCTGCATAGGAGAAGACTGTTGCTGAGCAGAACTTTTATTACTCATCATATCACTCATCATATTACCAAACCCGGGTGAAGTAGATGATTTAGCAGCAGCCTGAGCAAACTGATTCATCAAATCAGGATTCTGTTTCATAATATCACCTACACCTGGAATAGATGACTTAAACAACGACTGGGTAAGATGAAACATAAATCCACTCCCACCAAGCATCATTATTAACCTTAATTCTGGTGCCATACTAGCCTTCTCTTTATATTTTTCATGTAGTTCCTCGAAAATATCATCATAATCAATAACATTTTCATGGACACTTTCAGACCAACCATCTAATTTCACATCAAATGGGTCAAACTTACCATTTAAAAATTCAATACCAGTAACCGCAGCTATCATCATTTTACGTTGAAATTTTACACTCCTATCAACTTCAAGTTTACGTTTAATTCTATCATATTCTCTCTGCATTTCACTAAAATCAGATTCCATTGTAAAAGACCTCGCCAATTTAAACCCCCTCTGTTCAAGTCGTTCTAGATTACACAATAACTCGAATTTAGATTTCTGTAGTTCTTCAAAAGAACGTTTATTATCGCTTTCATTAGTTAGATTAACTGTAGGGATAGAATTGAACCTATTATTAACTGGTGGTATAGGATTATTTATCTTAAAAATATTATCATCTAGTTTATCTGTATCTTTATTTAGATCTTCCAAATTATCTAATTTAAGTTCGTTTAATATAGAAGAACTATCATCCACGAGTTTTATAGAATCTAGTTTGGGTATATCAGAAACAGAACTATCATTTAATAATTGATCAAGATTTACATCAGTCTCACTCTGAGAAGGTGCTGAAACAACCGGGTCCCTTCTGGGCGCCCCCTGCATTTTATGTCCATTCATTAGTAGTTCTAATCCAAGATCAGCGCCTCCACTACTCGTATTTAAAGAAACTTCATTGTGTGTACTATCGAGATTTAAATTAATTTCTTCCATATTTTTATGTAAAGAAACTTATTATTGTTTAAATACGCATACTTTTAAGTCTTATTTAATTTATAGTATATTAATAAAAAGGAATCAGCCAAATCATCCTTTTTTTTAAAGTCATCAAAATATTCCAACAGTTTTTTATCATCCTTTATAAAATGTCTACAATATTCTATAGATAACTTTTTATTTTTTTGATATTTATTTGTCATTTTTTTTATTTCTTCTATTTTTGGTGTTGTTATATCAAACTTTAGTTTACTGTTAGCTGGAACTAATTTAATAGTATAGTCATCACCTAATTTATTCATTAAATAATATGTATAAAGGATTATTTGTACACTTTTCATTGTAGGATTTTTTAGAACTGGTTGATTTTCTATTACTATATTTTTCACATTTAGTAATTCATCCTTTTTTTCGTTTAATTTTACAATCAACTTATTTCCAATGTTATTTAGATCCTTTATATTAAATTTAATATCATACATATTGTCATGCTTTTTACTATGTTTTAAACAGTAAAATTCATTTTCTTTATTCTTTTTCTTAGCCTTGTTCTTACATTCGAAACAAATAAGAATATCATGTAACTCAAGTTTTTTAGAATGCATATTACAATACATCTTTTTTGTATTTTTATCTATCTTTTTAGCGACCTTTCCACAGACCTTCGCCTTCTGTGTAATAAATCCACATTTAAATTCTTCATTATCTGTTATATCAATAATACCCCAATCCTTTATTTTAGAATCATCATCAATTATACAATAGGATAAATTCTTAATACCTATATCCCAACCTATTTGCATAGTCTATTTGTATTTTATTACAAAATATATTTAAGTAGATATAGATTTAGATTATTTAAATATTCAATACTTCTAGATTTGGAAGTTCTGGAATATCTGTATTATAATACTTCTCTATAGAACTCAACTGTTCTCTATCATTATTTGTTACAAAGTTAATTGCTACACCCTTACGACCATATCTACCACTCCTACCAATCCGATGAATATAATTATCCACATTTTTAGGCACATCATAGTTTATAACAATCGAAATCTGCTGGATATCAATACCACGCGATAGAAGGTCTGTAGAAATAAGAACACGACTCTTACCATCCCTAAACTCTTTAATTACCTTATTCCTTTCTTCCTGATTCATATTACCATGAATACAAGCCACTGAAAAATTATCATTATTTAGTTTATTCGAAATAATATCAACAATTTTGATAGAGTTACAATAAATAATTGACTGAGAAATAGAAATCGTTGAATAAATATCACATAGTGTATCATATTTAAATTCATTCTTTTCTAGGTCAATATAAAATTGTTTAATACCCTCAAGAGTTAGTTCCTCTGTTTTAACCAAAATCTTTACAGGATCTCTCATAAATTTCTGTGTAATACTAAAGAAAGATTTATTCATTGTTGCACTAAACAAACACACCTGAATCTTTGGAGGCAAATTCTGAAAAATATCATAAATCTGATTGATAAAAATATGCGACAACATCTCATCCGCCTCATCCAGAATCAACATTTTTAGAGTATTGACATTAATATATTTTTTATGAATCATATCCAATACACGCCCAGGAGTACCAATAATAACATGAGGACGCTTCCTTAGTGAAGAAATATTTTCGGTAACCGAAATACCACCAACACTCAGATTAACATTAACTTTTTGATATTTTGAAATCTGCTTGATAACAGTATGAATCTGCTGTGACAACTCACGGGTATGCGACATAATCAACACCTGATTCGTATTACTACTAAGGTTCAATGACTCCAACATACCAATAGTAAACGTCGCAGTTTTCCCAGTACCAGACTGTGCCTGGGCAATAATATCCTTCCCCTCCATAATTTTAACAATAGCCCTCTTCTGGATTTCACTCGGTTTTTCAAATCCATATCCATAAATTCCCCTTAGAACTTCATCTTTTAGACCCATATCTTCAAAACTATCATAAATCTCAATTCCTTCTGTTTCGTCCATATTAGTTATTATATAAACTAAAATCTTTAATATCTAACATTAAATTATATGTCTAAAAAATATCTTCCAGATTCACTTTCTAAAAGGGATAAACTTAAACAAAACAAAATGTTGTTAAAATCTAAAAAACTATACAAAAAGGGTAAATATTTTACCAGAAATAAATTAAAGTCGTTTAAATCTAAAAAATCAAGATGGGTTAAAAAGGCTTCTGAAATGTATAATGTTGAAAATTTATCACCAAACAAAAAACTATCAAGAAATACCGGTTGCTCTATTAAAGGACTTAATGATATTATTAAAAAAGGACAAGGAGCCTATTATTCATCTGGGTCTAGACCTAACCAAACCGCTCATTCTTGGGGTATAGCAAGATTAGGCAGTGCACTTACAGGCGGTCCATCTTCTAAAGTAGACTATCATATATTATCTGAAGAATGTAACAAAAATAGTAAACCGGTCAAACTCGCTAAAAAATTCATGAAAGGTGGCAGTAGAATAGTAAAACCTGTTAAAAAAAATGATAAATTATTTTTTAGTGATCATCCAGAATTTACTCCTAATCTTACACCAAAAGAAATATTCCAACTCGGTAGTTTTGGTGGAACATACTGGAGACCAATTAAATCTGGTATTACCAACAAAGATTATAAAAATAGACACAAACAATACCCTGATGACTGGTGGGAGAATCTGGAATCAAACCAAATAACCAGCAGTATATGTGATGTTTCACTCAATAAATATAAAGTCCGTGTTGGAACTTCCCTACAATTCTGGGAAAAGAAAGGATGGATTAACAAAGAACACCCTTATGGATGGGTCCAGTGGTATTGTGATTTTTACATAGGAAAACGTAGCAGCGATGATGAAAGACAAATAAATAGATGGAATAAATTTGCTGGGGAAAAGGGGAGATTTAGGTTGTGGTTAATGACACTTATTAAAAAGAAAAATACTACCTATGATGATTATAATGTTAGTCCTAAAATTAGACAGAGCCTACAGCACTGGGGATATGTTCTAACTGAAAAAGATTTTGTTAAATAATATTAATGAATGCAACTGTTATTTACAACCTTATTATTCATAATATTACTAAAAATTATAAAAAAAAAATTGTTCCATATAGTATATATCTTAAAACCGAAATTAAACGGGATAAGAATAAACGTAGACAAGCCATAAAAGACTGGTATGATCATATCCAGAAATAATTAATTTTTCCACCTATTACCACAATTCAAACAGGTAATAAATGTAGTCATCGATTCATCCGCACTCCTCGTCTGGAGTTCATAGTAGGTACATTCCCTAGATTTACACCTTGCACACTTAAATTCATTAGTCATTGCCTCCTCCTTTTCCTCATACATCATTTTATCTCTCTTATATTTTTCATCCATAATCTTCTTCCAGTGTTCAGGAAAAAGTTCCTGATTGCTCATATAGGGTAATTCACTAACATTAATTTTACCCTTAATGATTTTATTTACTAGATTTGTATTGTTAATATAAGAATCCTTTTTTATATTAGAAAGTATTGACCTAGATTTATTTATGTAAATCTTTTTAAAATTCACATTTGTAAATGTTTCCTTTATTTTCCTATTTTTAGCTATATCTAAACTATAGTTATAAATAGCATCTTCTAAATTAATAGATTTTTCCTTATTCAAAATACCATTAAACATCTCTATTGTTTTATCACGAATATCAATAGATTCGCTAATAACAACATCTTGTTCTGCTAAAGATGTAGACACAAATGATTCACTATCTTCTTCTATATGTTCATCTTCAGAATCAGATTCGTCCACTTCATCTTCAGAACCTGAGTTTTCACTAGTATATTCAACATCTATTTCAGTATCTGATTCATTGTATTTATTTTCGACAAAATAATCATTAAAAATAGATTCATATTCATTACAATCAATCGGAACAATTCGCGTCTTGTTCATTTTAATAATAATAATATCACCATAGTATTTTAGTTTTAGCATATTATCGGTTGTTATAAGTTCATGAATATTTTCCAAATCACCCTCTGTAAAACCATACATGACTAACCTTTCCTTAGAATTATATATGTCTAGTTCCCCAATAATTTTCAACTCATTACTACCTATATTATCAAATAAATTATTATTTAGATTCAAGTTTTTCTCATCCTTTTTCCCCTTTGGTTTATGAAACGGTAGTTCGATATCCTTAATATTACCAGTCACAAGCAATAGAACACCTTTGACAGACATTTTATTATAATATATAGTTAATTATATTATCAATTTTATTTAAATAATATTTGATTAAATATTTAACTATGTCATTCGTTTCTGCACCTAGCAAATGTAACTATTTTGAAATTAATATAGGACAATCAGAGTCATCCCACTATAACTGTAATATTACAAAAGACCAATTTAATATATGGCAAAAAAAATGTTCATTATATAAAAAAAAAGAAATAACTACTAAAAAACTTTACTATAAACAAATCGTTTTGGAACATATTTATAAACCAGAATACTTTCATGAACAACTAATTTCATATCATATGTATAATAACAAATTAATTCAGTATTATACAAAAACTCCTATAAAAAGTAGTGAATTCCCTTGTAAAAAACAATATACGAATGAAGAAACATACAAAACTACTCAATTTTTTATAGATAAAAATATTAATGTATTTTTTAACTATGAACCAGATTTTAATATAAAAATTACTTGTAATAACAATAAGGACCTAAATTTAAATAAACTATATACTATTACACAATTATTCACGTAGCCACCCTGTAATAATATGAAATACCAGAGGTTTCACTAGGACGAGTAATCCTAAATACCTCACCCCTCTTAATACCATAATATTTAGAAATAGGATCGCTTGCATTAATTTTTGGAAGTTTCTTAATATCCGTAATATACAACGATTTAATAAGCTCATTCGTTTCTTCCGTGCTAAGAATCTCATGCCTTGGAACCAGACTATGATTGGTTACATTAAACGTTAGTGTATCTAGATGGAAAAACTGTACAAATATCTTCTCTTTAATGTAAATATTCCTGAAAAATTCATCAATACTATCCTCAGATGTGATTTTATCACGGATAATAAAGATAATTGTATCTCCCTCACTATAATCCTCTAGTATCTGATTTGTTAGAGACATAAGATTTGTAACACGAATTTTGGGTGTTAGAATATATTTAATAATACCCTTATCTAGAGTAATATCTACTGGTGAAATATCTTTGTTTGCCTTGGGCATATTTGATACCATTAGTTCTACCTCATTAATTGTATATTCCTTAAACTTGTCCATGTTTACCCCACGGTCTTCCATGAGTTCGATAACCGTCTTTCTAGATTTGTAGATTTTATCAAGGAGACTCATTGTTATTATAATGATATAATACATTATTTTAAATCAATTTTTTTACAAATTTTTGATTCTTTTTGCAAATTTTTATTATTTTCTATACACTTTTTATATTTCTTCTTATAAAGAGCAACCATATTCTCTTCATTAGTATTTTTTATTCTTTTTTGTATAGCTTCACAATCCTCTTTATGACAACAATTCACGCGATTCCCACAATAGTAATCAGATATAGTCCTTGATACTACACCTAAACTAGCCATAACTCTCTTAGAGGTTTCTTTCATTTCTGGAGAATCATCATCCTCGTTTGATACTATTATACTATCCTTTAATATGGATACTAATTTATCTGCATCATACATCTCTATTGTTCCTTTATTTGTATCTATATCAATGGAATCTAGTATATCTGTTAGTTTTTTTATAAAATGTTTTACTATATTCTGTTTCCCCCATACATCCACATCCTTATCCTTTTTAAAAGATTTTAATGTATCACAATCTTCTTTATCCTCTATATAATTATCCGGAAAATCTGGTATTTCTACTATAAATAATTTATCCTTATGATATTTCTCTAAACTTTTTTGAACCGCTTTGTATACCTGTATAAATCTTATTTCAGATTCCTTAAAAAACTCCTCCTTTGAAATCAACCCTTCTATTTTACCATTTATATCAGAAGTATCTTTACTAAAATTTATTATTTTACTTACCATTTTTGCTGGGAATTCATTAAGTTTATCATAACATTTACTCGAATCAACCTCTATATTCGCTATAGTATCCTCTACTAATTCATCCGAATAAATCTCAGAAAGTTTGGTTTTAAAATCTTCAATGTATTCCTTTAATAATTCCTTATAACAATTAACCGAACGCTTTTCATATGGTACACATTCCCTTTTCTCTATATATGATTTTATATCAAATAATGGCACCATCATTGGAACCTGAAAGTTATCTATAGAATTTATTCTAAACAATAAATAAACTATAAATGATATTAAAATAAAAATTACTATCAATTTCATATTACTATTAATTAATATTATATTATTACTTCTCGGTTGTAGTTGGTTCATCAGAAGCAGCGGTCGTTGTAGTTGACTCATCAGAAGCAGATTCCGTTGTAGTTGACTCATCAGAAGCAGCGGTCGTTGTAGTTGACTCATCAGAAGCAGCGGTCGTTGTAGTTGACTCATCAGAAGCAGATTCATTACTCTCTTCCTTAGATGCCGTTGTAGTTGACTCATCAGAAGCAGATTCATTACTCTCTTCCTTAGATGCCGTTGTAGTTGACTCATCAGAAGATTCATTACTCTCTTCCTTAGATTCTGTTGTAGTTGGTTCATGATCTTCATCATCTGGTTTTTCAAAATTAAACATATTATAGAAGATGTTATCTCTATTTTCTCTATCGCTCATAAAAAGATAGGTAGAATAGATAATTCCAACTGCAACCAGGGAAGAATAGGCAACGACACATAGTGTTCTATTAATAATATCAGCTAACCTTAAAATAGGAATAATAAGAAGAACCATGAGAAACATCATAAAATTTTTAAGAAGATTCGTTTCAAAAATCATTTCATTGTACCTATTAAAATTTAGTTTATATGTTTTCTCTTTAGTTGAAATCTGCGTTTTTAATGTTTTTAATTCCTTTTTAAGTTTGACAAGTTTGTTTTTATTTTCTAAAAGTTTCATATTCTTTTTTTTGATTTTATCAAAATTATTTACCATATACTCGTAATTATTTTTATAATTACTAATAAGATACTCCCACATTATATCTATTTTACTGTTTTCATCCAGATTTTTCATCCGGTCAAACGATTTACTAATATCTGTATTATTTGAATATACTTTATCTAAATTTTTGGAATATCCTTTAATTTTATCTATTAAAAGATTAATTTGTAATTCATTTTCACTTAGTTCGTCCTCTTCTATATTAATAATAGCTTCTTCTTCTTTAGAACCCATCTCCGAGGTGCTCGGATTCGCCATATATTATATAATTATATATTATTTGAATAAAACAACTGAACCTTCTATTATTAACAACAGAACAGAGAATAATATATAAACAATGTAGTAGATTTCAATATTCTTATTCTTTTCTTTTGACAACATAACAAAAGTATCCTTTTCCATATTTAAATTAGTATTTTTTATAATTTCTGCCTCCATTTTCTTAAAAAGTTTTTCTCTTTTTTCGATAAGTTTTTCATAATTTTTAATACTATTCTGTTCATTATAAATCTGGGAAACGAATTTTTTGTTTCTTTCAACCAGACCATCTAGGACAGAAAGAACCTTGGTATTATCCTTTTTATAATGCAAATTATAATCATTCGTAATACCTTTATAAGCGTCATTATATCTTTTTTCAAATATAAGTTTACTATTACCTACCACCGACATTATATAATACTATAATATTTATTATAATTATTAAAATTTATTTTTCTTTAATAGAAGATATTAGATATAAAAATACTATTAGAAGAAATACAAAGATAAACCCACTTAGTTTAAAGTAATTATTATAAACTATTCTTTTTTCATCTATATTACTGTGCTTTTTTTTCACAGATAACATCTCATTTTTTTGTATACTTATATCATTTAATAACTTTGTAAGTTTCCTATTTTTTAGAAGCATTTCTTTATATATTTTATGGGATTTTGTAGTTCTAATATTTAATTCATATTCATTTATTAGTTCCTTTATTTCATCCTTTATATTATTTAGGTTATTTGTAAATTTAAATTCCTGTTGTTTATTACCGGTTTTCTGTGCATTTATTAGAGACTCCATATTAGTTCTAAATAAGGATTCATAGTTATCATATTTTAAATTTTCTTCATGACTAATCTGATCTGATTTAGACCCAAATACCTTATTAATATAGTTCTTGTTTTCATTCGCACTATATTCATCACGGTGTTCGTCGTCACCTACAGCTTTACATTTTTCATATTCTTCTGGTGTAATTATACCCTTCTTTTTCAAACCTTCGCATGAATTAGTTAGGGTATCTAAAAGTTTATCCATTTATAATTTAATTATATTTTTATTACACTACACAACCAATATAATAAAAAATATAATACATAAATAATATTTATACTACTTTCCTCTTTAGAGATTTGATAAATTTTGTATCATAATTATTTAGTCTCTTCTTTTTTTTTGATCGAGAGAATAAACCCCAGTCAATAATACGGAAATCGTCTAAATTTTCTGACCACATAATATTTTTTTGATGCATATCATCATGTCTATATGTAGTATTTACTAATTTTATAAATATCTGTTCTAACTTATCGATTTGATGTAGTGTTAACCTTTTATTTTTAATTAAACTATATAATGTTTCATCTAATCTCTCCATAACATAATACCAGAACCGGTTTTCACTATAATATAACACTCTGGGTGATATTCCCTGTTTGGAAAGTAGATTTGTTACTATAAGTTCATTCCTAAATTGTGTATGAGGTGACTTAAAATTCAAAACGGGCATATCAAATATTGTTATCCAACTCTGAGAGACCTTTTTTACTACATACCTATCATTAATACTATAAACACTACCAAAAGCACCAGAACCTATCTTAAGTTTCTTTTTAAAATAGTATCCATTTTTCAGGTTCGCAAGTTCTTCGCTAGTAAGCATTGTGAATTATTATATATTAATTAAACTTATTTAATCAATTTTTTTATTGTATAGATAGAATGGGAATTATTATAGACGAAATCTGGAGCTGTTACCACAAAAATAATACTCCTGATAAAAACTATAAACCGATTATCGTTGTTAGAATACTGAATCCTTTACAATCCAGAGTAATTGTAAATACATTTGATAATTATTTTCCTGTAATTATTAACAATAGTGAACTAATATTTGATTATAAGTTAAAATAGGACACTTAAATAAATAGTGATATATTATATAAATGGTCAATATTTTATATTGTTTTATGTACTATAAAGAAGTAGTAAAAAATTATCTAATTAGTAAATACAATGATGTATCTAAATATGAATTAGTAAAAGGAGAATCCGTATTAAATCCTGCACCATATTATTTTCCCTTCAGATAAAGCATTTAAAAAAAAATTTGATTATTATTTAAAAATAAAATCATTATTAATTATACAAGGATAATGGAAACTTCACCTATTTCGTTCTGTTCTGGAGAAGGTGAAAATGTCAGTAGTAAAGATATCAAACAACAGATTCTATCTACTCTAGAAAAGAAGTATGGTATTAATCTTCGGTACAACCATGCTTGTATCCTGAATGACAAGTCAATGAACTTTCTTAAAAATCCACATTTGATTTCAATTAAAACAACCGGAACAAATTATTTTCTCTTTATTACCAAATTTAATAATATTAATTATTGTTTTTATATAGATCGCAAAATAAAACAAGGATACACATGTCCTCGTATTATTTCAGTAAAATACCGATTCGATGATGATATTTTTAACGATACCCTACTAGATGGTGAAATTGTTAAAGATAAAAATGACAACTGGATGTTCCTCATTTCTGATATGATTGTTTCAGAAGGAAAGAATATCAAAAAAACTAATATAGAAAAACGTTTCAATAAAATCTATTCTATGTTCACAGACAAATTTGTTCCTGATAAACAACTAGATATTTGTCCTCTTATTGTTAAAAGACTATTTACATACAAAGAATATAGTAGTCTTCTTACTACTTTTATTCCAAAACTAACATATGGTATCCGTGGACTATACTTCAATTCTCTTAATCCCAACCATAGAAACCAACTGTTCCTCTACCCTAAAAATCAAGAGAAATTAGTTGCAAAACCCAAAAACAACTCTAATGTTACCAGAAGTATTCTAAAAACATTTGAACTAAGGAAAACAATCCAACCAGAAATCTATGACCTATACTGTTTGAATGACCAAGATATTGTAAAGTTTGATACGGCTCGTGTATCAACCCTTAGAATTAGTAAACTTATTACAAAACTATTTGATCATAATGAATCAGTCTTTGTTGATTGTAAATTTAATAGTAACTTTAACAAATGGGAACCACAGACAGAATCTAATAGAGAAAAACTCATAGATATAAAAAAAATCTAGTCTAATTTATAATTTAGTGTATATGTATATTTTTATTTATAAAAAATGATAATATATATATAGAATGTTACGTCTGTTTTTATCAGCAAATATCTTACTAATAATATTATTTATATTTTTGTATTATAACAAAAATATAAGTATTTCAAAAAAAAGTATACAAAAAATGGCAAGTATACCACCAACTACTTACATTATAACACCTAAATATTTTAAAGTTATCTAATATGGGTTTCTCGAAATTGTTGTGCCCCGGGGAGTGTATTTATCGCTGTACCCAGTACGTTGTTTCCACTCTGTCCAGGACATCCTAATAATGTCCTGTTTTTTGAAAATAATAGTCTCGCGAGTATTTGGCATCGAAGTAGTTTCCTGGTTGGTGTAGTCGGTTTCAGTACACCAATGTTCTGGACGTACATCTGTTGTATCTTCCTTTTCAATGTAGAAGAGTTCAACTACTTCATTACCGACTTCTCCAATAATGAATCCCAACCAGCTATTAGCTTTCATTCTGTTCTTGGTGTCTTTGTCCCATACTCCTAGGGTTGTCCAATCATCTGTCTGGGAGTAAAGTGCATCTTTCAGAATTTTGTAATCATTCCTGGCATTTTCTGCCCCACGCCTCTGTGAGATTCGAACAATCCAGATTGGATCATCTGGATGCGGAGGAGAAGAGGCACTGAGAGCGACAGGCATGTTCGGACGAGTCCATTCCGACTGCTTTGTTTCTGTATTGTAATAATATTTTTGTCCTTTGTTGTTGAATTTTTCTTCCCAATATGTAGTTTGGATAGATGTAGCCATTTTGTTATATTTCTTTTTTTTGTTTTTAAGTTTTATTTGATTACTGTGTTATAGGAGTGATTGCTTGGGTGTTTGCTTAAATGGTTGTGTGAAAGTTTGTTATTTACATCTATAACAATCAGAATAAATTCAATTTTTTATATCTTAACTAAACTATAGTTTTATAGTTTTTATTCATCATTTTTTTTAATGTATATTTAGGGAACAGTTGCCATATATGTTCAACTATAACAGTTCCACCTAAATACACAATAATATTATCATCATGTTCGATTCCCTTGTATATAAGAATAAATCCAGCCAAGAATGCAAATAGATCCGTCCAAATTGATGCCACAAAACTACAGTTTGACTCATTCGGTATAGTAGATTCCATCATACTGTAATATGATGTACCAACGATAAAACTTAGTAGTAATATTAACAAATAATTCATATAATATATAGTAGAAAAGTATTATTTTGTTATAGATGTACCAACAACTTCTAAACTTGGATATTTAGAAACTGGCTTTAGTTTGATAACTAAAAGAACCTGTTTATATTTATTTTTATAGTCCTTGCTATAAAACCTTCTTTCTTCATAATTTGACTCTGATTCCATCATACTAATAATATGGGTTATAAGTTTAAGTATTTAAATTTCCTTTATTTCTGTAGAGTTTTCTGTTTTAGTTTCTTCCTTTTCTTCTTTTTCTTCTTTTTCTTCTTTTTCTTCTTCAGCCAATTTACGGATCTCTTCCATCTCCTTTTCCCTATCCTCCCTTTCCTTTTTAGCTTGGTCATCTAAACTACAAACATATTTAAATAGTTTTTCACTAAATTTGAAGTGACATCCATTCGGTTCCTTAATATCATTTGCCCTGAGATGAGAGTTACGTGTATGAATCAACCCAACAATATTATCAATATAGCTAATTTCCCTGAAGTTTGTAAGATTGTCTTTCAAAAATACCTCTAGTGCATTATCTTCTTCTCCAAACTTGCTTTCTTCCCACAATTCCCTTTTGAAACACAGACCACCTGTGTACAACTTATTACTATAAGTCAGCACCGGTGAAGAAGTATTCACAATAGAAATATACTTATTGATATCAAAACATCCAAGATGACTCACACCTACACATTTCTTCTCGCTTTTAATTAGTTCCTTTACAATATTAAGAGAACCACGCTCATAAATAAAATCATCCTGGTTCATAATCATTACAAAATCATGAATACTATTTTCAACACCAATATTCAATTTATTACCTTCAGAAGTAGGTTCATCCAATCGAATATACTTGATATTAAACCTTTCTCGATTATCCTTGCTAGGAAGTAGTGATTCAATATCTTGACCTTCATCACTGTCATCGACAATAATCCACTCAAGTTTATCCTTTGGATATTTAGTAGTAGTATAGTTCAAAACACAAATCTTGAAAATATCCTTGAGGTTTTTAACTGGAGTAACAATACTAAGATCAGGAACCTCTTCATCTGTAGTCTCTTTTCGGTTGAACTTAATCTTTTTTGTTTTTTCAAAAACACTGGTCAAAAATTTAGTCATCCTATCAACAAAAATATGCTGTCTCCTTTCACTATGCAGACGACCATTATTACCCATAATTTCAAGTGTAGTGTCAGATGTACCAATAACCTTATCAATAACCTCTTTAAGGTCATCTTTAGAGTATTTATAGAGAGACCCCATTCCTTCCCTATAGCGTTTCCTTGTAGAACTCACCTTAAAACAGGCGTCATCACAAACCACTTCAGAAACTGGACCTTTACTGGTAACAATAGGAACAGACTTGGTAAGTTGGCATTGGTTCACATTATGATTAAAACAATCTGTTTCATCCAGACAGAGATGGACCATACATTTACTAAATAGTTTAGAAAATTCTTCTGGTTTAATATTTTCGATATATTCAATATTAGGAAGATTTACCCTTTTCACATTCTTGTTAACACCACCACTAAACACAATATTTAGATTAGGATGATCCACCGTCCAGACATCAAGCACCTTCTGTAGGTCATTAACAAATGGTTCGTTATATAGCAATAGCCATTCAGAACAGTCTTTCTCAGTAGATAGAACCATATTATCAGGGCTCCTCCACCCAATATGAACTAGTTTATCTTCACTAATATATTCCTTAAAAATATCATAACAATATTGGGTTTTACAGATAATCATATCAAAACTTTCACACATCTCTAACCAATTCTTATGGAAATACTGCTGATTTGGAATAAAAATATTATATTTTGCTTTGCCTACATGAAGCATATTCATATTCTCCAGAAAGATATTAACGGTTGCCTCCTTGATATCTGTACCATTAATATGGACGTGAGAAACCGTAGGTTTTTCCTTTAGTCGTTTAAAAATATACGACAGTGTCTCTGCATCTGTCATCATATTATGGGACCTATCGTGATGGATGATATTAATTTTCATTATAGATATTAACTATGTTTATTCTTTATATTTAAAATTTTAAATTAATATACTAATAATGGATAAGAAACCGCCAGGTTATTATAATCATTATAGTAGTGAATTTAATGGAAATAATTTCTGGCTCATAAAATATCTAAAACAAAAAACGATTAATGAAGAACAAAAAAAAGCAATTAAAGCACAAAAAGAAATTATAAAAAATTTAGTTAAAAATTATAGTCTATTATAATATAAATAAATGTTTCATCCAAAACCTCCTCTCATTAAAGAGATTGATACCCGATGCTCTACAAAATGTGTGAAGAACTGGACGAACTATAAACAGCGTGTTCCTATTGGGCATTTTTGTAGTTGTAGTGTTTCTAAAAACTTTCGTTTTATTGAAAAAAAAAAAAATTGATTTTGTAGGGATAGTATATTCTTATTACACAACAAACACAAACCAGAACATAACAAAACAGAAAAGAAAAGAACAAACCAGAACATAACAAAACAGAAAGCATCATGAATTCCCCCACAACCTTCTCGACGATTCGAACTGCAACAAGTATAACTACAGTCACCAGGACAACCCGACAAATTTCTCCTTGGAAAACAAATCCAAGGGAATACAAAAAAAAACAAAAAAAGCGCACAGCTACCAAAACTCTCGAAAGGGGCAAAAAATATTCTACGAACAACAAACACAGCTCAAAAATGTATGGGAGACACAACGGGAAAAAGGTTGAAATTTACAACGAATACGAACCTGTCTCAAAATGGGAAAGAGATTGCCTGTTCATGACCAAAAAGGAACAAAAAGACTCAACTGAAAGAAGAAACTATTTCTTTGAGGCCTACCAGGTGTCACCAGATAAACCCATCTGGAAAATACCGAAAAACTGCGATTTCTGGGACCTTGCCTTTCAGTCTGAACTCGCATACTACGCCTAGTAATAATAGTTACACTTAGTAAATGTAATCTGATTTAGCCTTTTTTTGTCATAGGTACCCGAAGCATCTGCTAAAAATCCACTAATAGTTTTACCGTTTAGTGACTTATCATTACAACTTAAACTAGTGTGTTTAAACACTCTGCTACCTTCATCAAAATCTATACCAATAGAATTTTTTTTTACTGTTTTTACAGCATTTGTTTTTATATCTTTGCAGTGAATTTTGATACCATTTATGGCAGAATTCGCATCAGGTGTTGAATCTAGGTACATACTTTCTATTTTGTATATAGCAGATGAAGAAGGACACATTAATTCTGTAACATTATCCTTTTTAGAACCCCACTTACCATCTTTGCCACCCTGTAGTTTAGTTGTATTATTGGTATCTTTGTATATAAATTGGAAACTATTTATATTGTTTTTATCAGTATTAAAGTTTGCAATAACACCAGTCATGTAGTTAATATCGGGATTATACACATATTTTTTATATTCACAATCCTTACAATAGTTACTATTACCTATTCTAAGTTTAACCTCTTCTTTATGCCATCCACTTTTAGTTTTATTTAAATCTTCTAATTTTTCTGGTTCTTCTACAAGTGTAGTTTCCATTAATTTTTTACTACGTTTAATCCGTTCTGGTTTCTGATTACATATATCACATAAATCATCTTCACCTTGTAGACCCGTTTCTCCCATCTCTCCCGTTGGACCCTTTGATCCAACTATTTTTTTTTTATAAAAATAAAATGAAAGTGTAAACAGGGTTATAAATAAATTTATTACCAACCCATATACAAAAAAACTCATCATTTTTAAACCATATTCACTATAACGATTTAGTCCTTCTAAATATTGTATAGATTTATCTGAAACGATTGCTATAGCTATAACAATAGAACCAAATACACCAAATACAACCTTCCAGTCTAAAAAATACATTAATAATTTTTCAAATGCACTACTTGCTACCTTTGATTTTGAAATAGATGTTTTGTTTTTATCTAATGCTATATCACTGTATATTGAATGAATATTATCATATGTATTCATAATTATATCTAATATAGTATATTATTTTTTACAACATAATTTATAATTGTTTTCTACTTTAAATTCATCATAAAAATGTGGACAATTTGTTTCTGATAAAAGACAGAAATGGGTATTATCTAAAGACGATTTAGTAGGAGCATTACACATCTTAGCATGCGTCCAGGTATAATCGCCCTCATTAGAAGTTGTAGTAAGAATTTTACCAAGTCTTTCTTTTTCTTCTTTATGTACTTTAAACCCGACCAATCCCTTATCATTCTCAGGGGAATCGCATGAAGGAGCAAGAACAAGTCGGTTTTTTATATCTATTTTCTCTCTTTTAGAGCAACACAATCCAACCTTGGTATCCATCATTTTAGAACCAGTTTCACTATTATGTTCTGCATTTATATTATGACTATCACCTGTTTTAAATCCAGGGAAGTCTTTACTATTCTCATCTATAGTAAAATGTAATCCATGAGAATCAACACTAAGCCATTTATCTTTATTATCACATCTATTCGTAGTCATAAAACACAATCCCCTATCCTCACCAGATTCCTTTAGAACCATTTCAGAAACTGTATCACTATTTGTGTTATTTTGTTTAGTTATAGGACAATTAGAGAAGTTTTTGTCACCAGATTTTAATATTTCTTCATTCTGTTCATTTTCTAATTCTAAAACATTTGTTTTTTTGAATGCTTTAGAACGTAATTTATCTGGTTTTAGAATAAAACTATAATCTTTGAATTTAGTTAGATATTCCTCCATAAACTTATCCGGGTTTTGATAATACATAGAAATAAATTGAGAACCTGTTTCAAAAGAATAGGTAGGTAAATACTGTCTTGTAAAGAGTGTATTTTCTTCTGGAGTTATCATAGTTAGATTGTTTGTATTATGACTTTTTAATGAAGCTAAGTTTTCTTTTACATATTCTGTTACTTTAATATTAGGGTCTACTGCTTTATGAACTATTTTTTTCATTTTAGAATTATCCCATGAATGGTTTATGATTTCTTCTAAATCACTATTTTCAAACCCTTCGCTACACATTATGATTACCTTTGCCTTCCTACCATCTCCACCACATAGTTTCGAAATAGCTACTTCTCCCATATTAACTTTATTAAATCCGTATTCTACTCCAAGAAGTCTAGAACCTAAATGTTTTAGTATAGATTTTTTGATTTTTTTAAGACAATACAATTTATTATTTGTATTAAGATTTAGACTAATAATAAAGGGATCATCATAGTTATTAACAATTCCAGAAGTAAATGCAGTTTTAGCTATAGTAGAACAACATAAATCAAATGGAACACTATTCAACGAAACCTGCCAACTTCCTTCCTTTTTACCATTACATACAACCGGATTAGGTTTATCAGACATATTACTATTAAAAACATCTAACCACACCATACGAGCACCAGATTTTATAGTATTTTCAAGAATTTTTTCAGAACAGTAATCAAACATCTGATTTTTCCCAACTGTAGATCTAAAACTACTGGCAATATAATAATCAGATAATCTATAACCATCTTTTTTTTTAAACGGTGTGTTTTTGAGGGTTAAAACACTATTATAAATATCCATTTTATTCAAAACTAATCCAATTCTATATTTTTCTGAGATAAAATAAAAAATCATTAGAAATGTAAAAATCCCGAAAAATAACATTATAATTTTTTTATATTGTGTCGAATTTTCTAACCTAATATTCGTTAAATCATTCATATCTATAATATATATATCTATAATTTAATTAAACCAATTTAAAAATTAAAATCTAAGTATATAAAATATGGAATCTAAAACAAATAATTTCGCACTACTTCTCGGAAAAGATGAACCCCAAATCTGGGAAATGTACAAAAAAGCACTCGGTCTATTTTGGACGGCGGAAGAAGTCGACCTTTCTAAAGATTATGGTGACTGGGAAAAACTTTCAGAAAATGAACAATATTTCCTAGAACACGTATTGGCATTTTTTGCGGGAAGTGATGGTATTGTTGTTGAAAATCTAGGTGAAAGATTCCTCCGTGATGTTTCTATCCCTGAAGCCAAATGTTTCTATGGTCTTCAGATTGCTATGGAAAATATCCATTCTGAAACATATTCACTTCTTATCGATACCTATATTAAAGACGACGATAAAAAGAAAAAACTGTTTAATGCCATCGAAACTATCCCATGTATTAAAAGGAAAGCCGATTGGTCTCTAAAATGGATTACAGACCAGAACTCTAATTTTGCCAAGAGGCTTGTTGCATTTGCCTGTGTAGAAGGTATCTTCTTCTCTGGATCATTCTGCTCTATTTTCTGGATGAAAAAGCGTGGTCTTCTACCAGGTCTATGCTTTAGTAATGAACTCATTAGTCGTGATGAAGGTCTCCATACAGATTTTGCCTGTCTACTCTATTCTAGTATTGAAGAAAAATTGTCTCAGGAAGTAATCTATGAAATTATTTGTGAGGCTGTAGAGATTGAAAATGAATTTATAGTTGAATCTCTTCCATGTAAACTACTTGGTATGAATTCTGGTATGATGACACAATATATTAAATTCGTTGCAGACCGTCTTCTACTACAACTTGGGTATGATAAACTCTATAATGTTGTTAACCCATTTACTTGGATGGAAATGATTTCTATGGAAGGTAAAACTAACTTCTTCGAAAAAAGAGTAGGTGAATACTCTAAAAATAATGTTAAGGTTGATGGTACAACCAACAAAGACATTGTGCTTGATGCTGATTTCTAGAATTTATAAGAATTCATTATAATCTAAGTAAAATAAGACTTCATCTATTTTTGTTAGAACTTCTTTGTTACAAATATCAGATATTGTTTTTTCGATTTTATTCGACTTTTTAGAAATCTTTATTGGATTATTGCATATTTCTAAAAATTTTTTATAATTAAAATAATCTGGTGGAGTATAAAGCTTAAACCATTCCTTTTTATTTCCTTTTGTTACACCCGAAACATCAAAATCATATATCTTGTATGTTTTTGATATTTTATCATATCCAATATTATCCCCATAACTATTTTTAAAATCAATATAAACTACATTTAAATTGTGTAAATGTAAGATTCCCTGTCGTATATTATCAATATAATTTGACCTATTTTTTTTAGAGACTGAATAATTAGTATCTAATAATTGATAATCTATATAAGGTGGACTTTTAGAAATCTTATAGACATTTACTAGATTTGGATGGGGATTTTTTTGAATAAGGGATGCTATCTTTAACTCTACACGAGTAATCGAACTCGAGGGTATTAACATTTTTCTAATAAATGGGGTTTTATATTTTTGTTCCAACTCAAAATCTAATAAGTCTCCATCCTTATTCAAAATTTTAGACATATAATATAAGTTTATTTTAGTTAATTATTATGTACTTAAAAAAAAAAATTGATTGTACTGAATTTATTTAAAACTGAGTACAGAGATTAATACAATGTCTACCCAACAAGAACTCGATACTATCCACAAATTTAGTCATCTTGTACACGTATATTATAGTGCTGTAAACGACGAGTTTAACGAATACAAAAATGACCCGGGTAAAAAGGGTCTACTTAATTGTTTGAAAATAAAATACCCATACCTTAAGAGAGGTAAAATTGGGAAGCGGTCAGATATAACTAAAATTAAAGCATCAATTCAAGAACTATTGGAAAGTGATCTCCGGCCTTTAGAAAATAAAGACGATAAGCAACTATCAATCAATGAGTCTTTTACAGATGAGGATAGGATGGTTATTATGAAATATTGTATTAATAAGATAAGAGGTCTATATAAACACGCACAGGCCCTAAAGACTGGGTTCTGTAATGGTCAAATCATTAATTCCTTTTCTGAGAAAAATACTATTTCGGTTTGTATCACTAAAAATACACTAGAGGCGAACGAACAGTGGCTTACTCGTCTGTTTAAAGAACTAGATAATCGTTACCCATCAGTATCTCTTGAGGATAAGATTATGATTATTTCATCTAAAAAAAACACACTTGGCGGGAATGCTACACACTGTAAAGATATTAATCATGCGTGGGGATATCTTAAGAAATCAAATCAGTTTAAGATTATATTCATTTGTAGTAACAAAACCAGGATCCTTGATGTTCTTGAAATATCAGAAGGATTCCTTAACCTAAGAGTGAATTTACAAAAGAACCTTCGGGTTATTCACGATGAAGCCCACAATACAAACGAAGGTATACCTCCATTTAGAAATATTATTGAAAATATTATTGCTCAACCTAATATTCTTAGTTATCAACCTACAACAGCTTCACCTCATACTATTTATGATGAAGTAAATCCTATTTGGAAAAGGGAAAATCTTGAATATCATGCTATTAATTTTACAGAGTTTGACAACACTAAATCAACCGATGAAAATTATTCTTCATGTTCTGATGCAATCCGTATTAGCTTTGAAGATGATAAGATTTCATCCCATTTGGTTGATTATAAGGTTACTGAAGTTAGTCGGGAACTATTTATGGAGGTAACTGATGTATATAAAAACGTCCCATTTGATACACTTGGTCAAGACCAGAAAGATGATATTGATAATAGAAGGTGTCTTGAATTCTGCCAATTTATGAAAAATAATAAAGAAATAGAGGCTGTTAATAATGGTCTTAATGTGCTACAACTAACTAATATTCTTGATTTTGAGTACTATAAAAAAAATGTATTTGATATAACTGTTATCGCAACTCCAAATAGAAAGGTTATTTCTAGGTATCTAGCCGGAAAAGCAACAGAAATGGACTATAACCCACTAGTTCTAGCTGTTTATGGAAATCAGGGGGAAAAATACCATTTGTTTGATGAAAAAAATCCATCTGTTTGTGTAGATAATATCATGAACACTGGCGAGTTTAACGACAAACTAGATCTATTGATTAAACATCTAAAAAAACAAGGAGTTAATATGAATAGACCTTTCTTGATCATTGGAAACTATAATCCTACTGGCGAATCTCTTACATTTGTAAATTACACATATGGTACTGTTAAGGGTGTATTCCGACTTATCTCTACAAATGCAGAAGAAGATTATCAGACCGCTTGTAGAGGAAACTATATGAACACCAAATTTCGCCAACACGATCATAACTGGAAAAATCCCACTAAATATCTTATTGGACCCAAACAATTTATTGATAACTCACTTTCATACGAGAAAGAAAATGATGCCCGTAATGATGAACTAGCCAGTCGGGCAGGTATTCAAGTAGATGGACCTGGACCTGTAGTCGTTAATATCCCAAAACCTAAGAAAGAAGAGGGTGGTACTATTGCTATTCCAATGAAAATCACTCTAGATAGAAATGATCCTACAGTACAACAACTTATTAATATAACAAAAAAACTTACTACAAAAACAGATGCAGATAAAAAACTATTTATGAAATTGCTTATTAAATGTTATAAAGATGATGAAATAAATTTTAATATAGAAGATAGAAGCAAAAAATTTCTCGACTGGGTTAATGGAAAGACTACAAAGGATTTTACACTAAAGGATTTTAGATGCTTTCAAGCCAAAAAAGATGGTACACCTAACGTACCAAAAAAAGGACAATGGAAATTCAGTCTATACCAAAATCATTTTACAGTTGGTACACCATTTATGAACGATAAAAATAATCATACACAATTCCAATGTGAATTGCTAAGTTGTAATCAAAAGTATGTCCTTAAAAACGTAAAGAATAACACTAAAGAAATTCATTTTACTGATGTTTGGTGGATGGGTTACAAATACTAAAACATTCAGAACTCTTATTCATTTATATATTTTTTATTTTTTATTTACTATAAATATTCACTTTATTTTACATAAAAAAAATTGAATATAGACATCTTTTTATTTGTTATTAACAAATCAATACCTCCAAACAACCAGCAAATCTTCTACAAACCTTCTACAAACCTTACTAACTTCTAAAAACAAAAACTAAAACAAAACAAAACAAAACAAAAATAAAAACAAACTAAAAACAAAAACAAACATGGATATGTTCGCGATGATGGCCGCCGACATTCCCGGTTACGAGACTGACACAAAAATTTATAGGACCAACAAACGTATTGAAAATATACTAGAAGACATTTCCGATAGTAAAGATGACTTCAAGCGACTGTCCGGCAATCTGGAAGAAAGGAAACACATTTCCTCTGAATGGAACAAGCAATACGAAAACTACAAAAGTCAACTAGTTAGCGCCGTTCGGACACAGCGTGCTCACGAAAAGGATATTGCAGATACTACCACACAAATCGAAAAGTTGGAGAAAATCAACACTCTTTCGGTCGAAGTAAATCTCGAACCTTTCTCCCAGACAAATGGACTTCTGAAAACACTCTCAAATGAGCTCAACGAATTCAAGAGACTTTTAGACGACGATAAAACGTTCGTTGAATTTATCAAAAATGAAACCAACGAAACCCATCTTACTTACAAAGGGACACTCGTACATGTGAGAAAAGCAGAGACTGATCTGGAGGAAGAAAGGCATATTCTTGAAACACTCCAGGAAGACCTTGTTAGAGAACAGGAACAACTACAGAACCTGACGCGTGAGAAAAATAGGTTTATGATTAGTTCAAGGATTGAAAAGCTTACAGAACTCCTTTCAATTGAAAGGGACCAGGATGAAACAGACCAAATCTGTGAAAGCTTTGACACATTCCTTGGGTTGCTTGAACCAGAATAGAATAAAAATAGTTTAGTGTAGATTAGTATAGGATAGTTTTTTTTATATAATTATTGTATATGAAACCGGTTTGTCCAGATGATAATTATGAATTAACAAACGACTGTAAATGCATTAAAAAACCGATTAAAACTGTTAAGAAACTTCCTCCGTGTAAACCAGGTAAGGTAAGAAATCCCAAAACTAATAGATGTATTAAAAAGGTTGACTCTAAAACAAAGACAATAGCAAAACCCAAGACTGTGACTAAAAAAACACCGACTAAAACAAAGACAGTTATTAAAAGATGTCCAAAGGGCACTAAAAAAAATAAAAAGACAGGTTTGTGTGAATCTTCTAATATAAATGTAAAGATTCCTTCAGCTACTCCTTTTCTTCAAGAAAAAGTAGGTAATAAAATTATGTCTGAATTAAATGTAAAATCTAAATCCCCAAAGGTAACTAAAAAGAATATCAATAAACTAGTGCGTTCGTTTTCACCCCTGGTTAATAAACGGTTGATTGCTAGACAGTCTGGGATGCCTAAATATGACGAACTTTTATGTGAAAATTCAAAAAATCTATCTGATATTTATTCAAGGAAAGGTATTGAAATTCCGAAAATTATGGTAGGTGGGAAATGCTATACCGTTTTTTCTGAGAAAGCAAAAAAACATCTTCTTAATTTACTCTCCTATTCTAGAAATAACCTAAAAATAACCGATGTTACTGCTCCAAAACAGATGGCATCAAATTGCTGGTTTAATTCTATGTTTATGACTTTTTTTATTAGTAATAAAGGGAGAAAATTCTATAAATTTCTTAGACAACTAATGATAGAAGGAAAGAGATCAGACGGGACCTCACTAAAACCAGGTTTAAAAAAAACATTTGCATATTTTAATTTAGCAATTGAGGCAAGTATGAACCCAAATCTAAATATATTAGATTCATTCGATACTAACACTATTATACAAAATATTTATAAAAATATACCAGAATCATTTAGAAAAAATAATCAGTTAAAAGGATATTATATAAAGAACGTAGGACAAGCAGGTAATCCAGTAAATTATTATGTGGCTATTACTAATTTTTTAGTTACTAAAGGCGTAAAATATTTAAATCTTGAATTACTATCTAAGACAAGTGTTTTGGGAAAAGATGGCCTAAAAAAAGGAACACGTAGTATAAAAAATACAATTTATTATCATATTAAAAGTGCTTTTAACAGAAAAAATATCATGCCTGAAGTAATTATGGTAGGTGTAATAGATGAAGTTTCCAGTGAGTATCCCAATGATAATACTACTCTAGAATTCAATAATGTAAAATATGTTTTAGATAGTGCAATCGTAAGAGATACCACCAAACGCCATTTCTGCGCTCTACTTAATATAGGTAAAGACCAATGTGGATTTGATGGAGTTAGTTATAGAAAACTATCCAAGTTTAAATGGACTCCATTTATTGGAAAAGATAAATCATGGACATTTGACGGTTCCAATTGGGATAACACCCAAGACCCTGTATTATGGAATTTTAGAAAAGGATATAGTATTTTAATATATTATCGTAGTTAATTAAAATCTTATATATTATTATAATGAAATCTAAAATGAATAAACAAAAAGCAGGAGGTCAGTCATCTAAAAGTCAGTCATCTAAAAGTCAGTCATCTAAAAGTCAGGCAACTAAGAGTCAGTCATCTAAAAGTCAGGCAACTAAGAGTAAGTCAAATCAAAGTCGGGAAAAGTTATCTAAAAAAACCAAATCTAACCTCCTAAGACGATTTATGGAAGAATTACCAACCCAATATGATGCTAACGTCATAGCAAATTCCATAACAACCGAACAAGATGGCCAGAATGTTTATAATCAGGCTCCATTCCTGTCGGAAGAGAATAATACTCGTGGAGAAGAAAAGAATAATAATAATAGTGGTAATAACGGTGGAGGTAGACGCAAAAAAAGTTTAAAGAAAAAGTCCAATAAGAAAAAATCAAAGAAAAAAAAGTCTAATACACTCAAAAGGGTGCGTTTCCAAGCTCTTAATAACCCGGTTAAACGACGTTCATACTAAATATATATTTTAGGGAGATGCCCTCCTAACATTAAATCCAAGCCTTTGGTGACTAACCAACCGGTCTACACTTTCTGAAATACGTTCAAGAACACGCCTATCTTTGTCGCGTTGTTCTTCATCCTTTTTATTTTTTTTTACTAGTTTATCAAATAGTATACCTACCTCTGTCTGGATAATGGTATAGTCTTTGTAAATAACAGAACTATAAAACCCAAGAAGATAGACCATCAAGTACATAAACATATTAAATTATTCTATTATTTCTTCTTTAAATTAAAACATACCTCCATTTAATTTATTATACTATTACATAATGCAAGGTGGAAAAGTTTTAGGTTCAGGAACATATGGTTGTATATTTAAACCACAACTTCCATGTGCAGGAGAAACAGATCGTAATCCTAATTACGTATCAAAACTAATGTCTAAAAGAGATGCTGATGATGAATTCAAGGAAATTACAAAAATTAAAAAGGAAACTACTAAAGTTCCAAACCACAATAATTTTTTTATTGTTAGTGGTATAAAAAAATGTAAACTTGGAACTGTTACTAAGGACGACCTCAATGATTTTGGACCCAACTGTTTAGCTATGAATAGACAAGGATTTACGATTAATGATGTAAAAAACAAACATAAAGGTCTAAGATTACTACAACTCCCGGATGGTGGTAAAGATGTCTTCCATTTTTTCTCTAAAAATTTCTCTATTGATCTTTTCCCAAAAATCAATTCATCTCTCGTTAGATTACTAAAGGATGGTATAGTCCCCCTAAAAAACTCGAATGTTATTCATATGGATATTAAAGGTCCAAATGTAGTCTATTCCAAAGATGAAGATGTTGCGCGTTTAATTGACTGGGGACTAACTACAGTTGTAAAGGGAACTGAGTTACCTGCTAAAGCAACAGGATGGCCTATTATGTATAACCAACCATTAACCAATACCGTTTTACATTTAACTATTCAGGAAGCATACACAAACATTATAAAAAGTAAGAATATCAAAAATTTAATCAAAACCTATACAGGAACAGACCTTATTACGCACCTTAAACCATATGTTTTTATTCTTTTACGACAAATCGTTTTTAAGGATAAAAACACAATTGACGCTTATGTTGGTATAGGACATGTCGATTATTTATCACAACTTATTAAAGAATGTAACAAATATGATGATACCTTTAAAAAAAACAAACCAGTACCTGGACACAGTCCAGAATTTGGAACTGTTGCAAATATTATAGCAACCCAAGCAACACTCTCTCTTTTACATTTTTCGGTAAAGAATAATAAAATGGGTAAGTTCGACAAAAAACAATTCTTCAATAACGTCTTTAAACAAAACTGCGATATATTCGGATGGCTATCCTGCTATATTGATGTATTTACAAACCAGAAGGCACCAAAACCTTTACGTAAAAAAATATATAACACTATACTTAAACCTTTCTATTTCGAAGATAAATACTCCTATACTAAATTTAATGTAGATGAAACTGCTAAAGCATGTCTGGCGCTCAATGACGGCTATGTTAAACAGGCTGTAAAACCAAAAAAGAAAATTGTCATATACCCAAAAAAGAAAATTGTCATATACCCTAAAAAGAAACTTATTATAAAAACAAAAAAATTTCCTGCTAAAAGGGTACCAGCGAAAAAGGCAACTCTAACCAGACCAGTTGGAAAACGCTGTCCTAATGGAACCAGACGTGATAAAATAACAAAAAAATGTATTAAATATACCAAGAAAGTAAATATTTCTCTATAGTTATACTCTACCGGATATACCAGGTTTATCATAGTTATGACCTTCTCCTGGGACTTGTTTTATAATTTTATAGAATTTTCGATCTTTTCCACAGTCACACTCCGCATCAAGATGTAGTGTGCAATATTTACGAATAATAGAACCCTCGAGTGTTTCTGTAACTAAACATTTTACAGAATCACCACAATCACAGTTTGGTTTCCCGTGTATTTCACATTTCCCTCCTTCCTTTTCATATACCTCTTTTACTACTATTTTCTTAATTATATAACCTTCTGATGTTCTTGGACAATCACAGCTCATACTATCACATTTAACACACTGTTTTTTCCTATCATACCTACTATACCATTTAATAAACCCTTCTCTATCTCGGTTACAATGACATTGAGGTCCATATCTAGCGTGATGATAGGTACAGTATTCCCCTTCTAATACATGTTTAGGTTTTATCTCTTTTATCTCTTTGCTTTTATGTAGTTGTAATCGTTTACCTTCATCTTTTTCTATTTCTTGAATGTATTTGGTTAGTTTTGTTTTTGCACTAGAGGATATAACTTTTCGTGATGGACTGGGTCTGTAATATGTTAGTGGTTGAGTTTTCCTGGTCTTTATAGATTCAATCAATCTCCTTTGTTTTTCTACATGCTTATCATGTCTTGTCTTTTCCTGTGGCAACAAACCCCCACTAAAATACATCATACACGTTTTACAGGTTGTTTGACCCTTAGAATTATATTCAGGCCATTCACACCATGGTTCTCCAGTTACCTTTGCCCTAACATCAAGCCATTGTCTTGTGCCATATATGAGACTCATTATGTAATATGTTTTTCATATTATTTACTCATCAACCAATCAATTTTTTTTATTAAAATTGATTTATAAGAACAAATTTATAAATTATTATACTTATTATGTCTTCTCTTTATGATGGTCTGTATTCCCATAAGAAAGCAGCTATTGAATCCCTACAGGATTAGAAGATTACTCTATTGATATTGTTATCATGTCACTAGCGATGTGGGGTAGTAACTGTAAAGAATTTTTGAAAGAAGCCTACCGTATTCTGGAAACAGGTGGGACTCTACTTATTGCAGAATCCTATGGAAGATGGAATAAAGAACTGGATGAAAATGCTAATCCTATTGACAGGCTTGTTAATATGATTGAAGCAAATAACTTTAAAATTATGAAAAAAGAAGAAAAAAAATTTATGTTTATCGAATGTATTAAATACTAGAAATACTTGTAACGAAATAGTTAATATTTTGTAAATTTATTTAATAAAGATGCTATTGTTGAATTTCTTGTACGAATTTCAACCTCAGAAAAGGATTCAAATTCTTCACTTATGTCACGTGTAATTTTACTACCACTTCCTTTATATGATTGTATTTTTTTATCATATGGTTTAGAGCCAAGAGAACTATTTCCTTTATGGCCATTCACACTATTTTTACCTTCTATTAGTGTTAAATTTCCAATATTATCCATCAAAGATATATCCGTTAATTTTTCTTTATTTTTCTGGCAATAAATATGTTCAAGAGTATAATCTAAAGGAACAATATGTGTATCTGTATTAATACATGTTTCTAAAAATAGAAGTAAATGAGTTGCATTAGTTGATTTGAAATTCATACTAGTCATTGAACGTAAATAATTTTCATCACTAACAGATTCATCTTTGTGTTTAACTAAACACTTTTCAATATCTTCATAATAATTATACTTTTTATCGTTTAGAACTTTATTAGTAATTTCAATAAATTCATTAGAATAACCTAGATTATTAAATCCTCTTAGTTTTAATCCAATACGTCTAAAATACCATTTAGCCATTAATTTAATCATGTTACTATCAATATTATCAGTTTTATAGAATATAGGCAATAAACACCACATATATGCTTCCCAGTTTAAGCAAATTCTGGATGTATTATTTAGCAATCGTCCAAATTTATCATCACTAATTTGATCCATAATGTCAAATAATTTGTTTACAATTTTAAAGAACTTTAGTATTTCTTTATAAGTATCTTCACTATTAATAATATGTTTAAATTCTTCTTCGTGAATTATTTTTCTTTTAATTGTATTATTATATAGTTGAATCGCTATATCAAATATTTTCTGTCCAAAATTCTTTTTATAGATTTTATTCTTTTTATGCTTCAATGACTCCCAAATTTTGTATATGTATACCTTTTTATCATTTGGTATTTGAACCAAAATAGGATTTTTAATAATATCAAGATATTCGACTGATTTTCCCCTATTATTTTCCCAATCAAATATTCTACTGACATATTCTGGATCAGTACATTCGAAAAACTGAATATCAATATCATTCAAAATAAACTTATATAATTCAATTAATTTAGGTTCATCATATTTTTTTAGAGCAAAATGGTTATAAATTTCTATAAAAGCACTATGCAATTTTGTGCTGTTATCTGGTTCTTTATATGAGTATTTAGTATTTAAATGTCTAATAAAATCAGCCTTTCGATCAAACCCCTTTACATATGATTCACTAACATATTTATCTAAATTATCTAAATCATCTAATGACCTAACATCGTCTATATTCTTAAGATAACAAATCCAGGACTTTACTTTATTATTAAAAATATTAACTAAACCCATCATATCATGTGGATTAATACAAAACATTTTAGGTATTATACTTACACCACATTCATCTTTAATTTTTGTCTGTTCTGGCGTTAAATTATCTAAATCAGTATCTACAGTCAAAAGTTGGTTTATTTTATTTTTTAATTTTTCAGAAAAACATCCGATTACCTTAAGACTTATAATTATAGTTAAAATTCTTTGTTGACCATCATAAATATCATTTCTGTCATTATATTTTAAATTTATAATAGAACCCATTTTTTCAACATACTTACCTTCTTCAAAAAGTTTAAATATATCATCCAAAAATCTAGAAATTTCCTTTGTTTCCCAAGAATATTCCCGTTGATTCATTGGAATCATTAATGCCCTTTGAAGAATAGTATTCCAAGTTTCTTGATTTGTTGTATATGGTCTTGAACGAGACATAATTGGGTTATATTTGTTAATATTTGTTGATATATATTTAAATCAATTTATATTTTAATCGGTATATTTAAATACATTATGTATTAAATACTAGAAATACTTCAGAATAACACCTTCTGTTTCTTCAGAATAGGAACAATTATATCTTTTCTTAGACATATACAATTTTACTATACTCTCTGTGAATTTATCATCTAGATTATATTTTTCTTTTGTTTCAAGAAATAGAATATTCATTTCTAGGTCATTATTTTTAAAAAAATAGATATTATTTTTGTATCGAACATTCATTTGTAATTAAATAAGTGGTATGTGTTTAATATTATACAATTAATTTGATTAAATCTGGAGTAATCGGCGGGAGAATAGGCGTGCATTCCCAGTAATACCTTTTGAAATAGTGAGATAGTTCATATTTCTCTGGGTAGAGATGAGTTAGACCGCAGCTAATATCGGTCATATATTTTTTATATTTTTTTGATATCAATTCAATACTATTTTTAGGGAGGATACAGAGTAGCTGTACCTCTGGTTTAACAGGAGCATCCTTTTTAAAAGTAAAATTTAGTTCATTTTTTTCCAAATATTTATTTAGATCATAAAGTGTTGGTGGGTAGAGATGGTTGTATTTCCACAACCAGGACGGACATTTTTTGAAATAATAGTCGTGGGTCCAGAAGATTCCTTCCAAATAATTATGACAAATAGAATCTAGTTCATATTGTGTATCACTTTTAAGGCAGTAGTAGTTATATCTATTCCTCCAGTTTTCTGATTTACTATTATTCCTGGTTACTTTGAATTCTTTGTCCATTTCTAGGATAGGTTTGTTATTTAGAAGTTCCATCTTCCTGTCGTATTCGGTTTCCGCTCTAATTTTAAAATATTTATTCTGTTTACTTCTTTTAATAAAAATATCTGCAACTGTTTTGTCTTCGATTTCTGATAGTTTTTTAACAAACAGTTTTAGGAATTCAGTGTTAATTTTACCTTTATTTGTAAATGGTTTTCCAAGCATATTAAATACATAAATGTAGATATCCATAATAATATCTAATCCCTGGTTCCTTAGGTCAAGAGAAAGCATATGGGGTAGGAAATCATTGCCTAGAAAAAAACAGATAAAGACATAATCCTGGATAATATCATGGTTTATTTCTATTTTAATCCGTTCCTGTCCGACATAGTATCGGTCGATAAAATCATTAATAAGATTTTTTTTTAGAATATCAATACTTACATAGATATAGTTATCGTCTTCTACTTTACCATTTGTTACCTTTTCTCTTAGAAGATACATATTATCAGTATTACTTGTTAGAGAAAGCATAATAAGGTCAGCGTCTAGACCATAGACAATAATATTCCCAGGGACTTGGAATGTTTTGATGTACTGTAGGATTTTGTGTTCGCCTTCTCCAGGTTCACTGCTATCACTAAAAATAACATGGATTTTATTAAATAGACAATCTGTGTCGATAAAGGTCTGGATACTTTCAGATAGGGTTTTCATAAAATCGGTTCCAGGTGAAATAGCATTCGTATCCCAGCTACCATTTGGAGTCATTCCTTCTTTTTCTTTGATAGTATTCATTTCTTTTTTTTCAAGAACAGATTTGAAACGTCTGGTTCTTTGCTGTGTCATTTTAGCGAAGGGTGCAACCCCATCAATGGCGATATAGACAAATTCAGGGTTTGTTAAGTCCATTATTTTTTTAATATAGGAATTTACTTCTATACAAATTTTTTGTTCTAGTAGTTGTTTATCTTTGGTATAAAAATTTTCAACGATGCGTCTAGCACAGGGGTGTATAAGACAATTTAGATCAAAAAACAAAGCATTATTATTTTCTTTAATAGATTCCATAATAATATTGTCATATTTAGACGACATTGTTTTAAAAAACAAAGGGATTCCCATTTGCTATAAATAGTCTATTGTTTATAAGTATTAATATATTCAGGCGAGTGTAAAATAATAATATAGTTTCTATGTTAATAATATAATATGAAAATATCATTATTTCAGAGTTTCGTTCGACTGAAATTATTGGCAAGAAAAAATTTAAAAAATGATATAGATAGAATTGAAGAGGTTATTAGTAATATAACGTCTGTTATTGAAAAGAATTATAAATCAAATAGGTTAAAATGTGATGGTTATGTTATTTATAATACACGTTTAGAAGAAATAAACAAATTATTAGTAAAATCGGTTAATTCTAAAAATACTATTAAGGGATTGAGAGAAATATTAGATTCAATTATAATAAAATTAAAAATATTGGCGGAATCAACTGGGAGTTTTTCATTTTTAGATTTGTTATATTTGTTAACAGGTTCCATAGAAACAAATGATTATCTAACTATGATTAATAGTATATTTATACCAACGAACTATATTACATATCGTTCTAATATAAAATATAGTTTTAAAAACAAAAAGGAATGTATTCAGTTATATGACCAGAGAAATATAAAGAAATATAAGAATCATATTTTTCTAAATATGTATAATGAATCAAGTATAGATGAAATCATTTATGGGTCTAGATATTATTATTTTATAAATAAGTTGCAATTAGTTTTAGTGTGTGATGGTTATTTGGTTCATGATCCGTTTGATAATTATAGGAATAAATATTTTATAGATAAATACACAAATTTAAGTGTCTTACCTTCTACTATAGATTTGAAAATAAACAAAGTGTTTTATACTAAATATATAAATCAGTTGTCTTTGAAAGAATTTTTGGTTTTAGATAATGAAGATATTATACTAAAATATACAGAAGTGTATAATTTATTTAATAAAATAAAAGTAGAAACAATTTCGTCTTTGGTAAAAATGTTTTTATCCTGTACGCCATTTAAACAGAGACAACTACTTATATCACTATTCCTGGATGGTGAAAATTCTCACTTTAACTATTTATCCTTTCTTCTATTTGACCTTATAAATAATGATTCATTTATACTAAAGGCTACACCGGTATCAGAAGAAATATATAATAGTTTTCACTGGAGTATAAAGAAAAACTTTCGAATTAATTTTAGTAAATATAAGACCAAAAATGACTTGACAAAAAATTTTAATGAAACTACGATACCCTATGATAAAAGGATTACTCTTATGAAAACCGATGACCAGGTTAAGGCGAAGGCTTTTAATAAATTAAAGGAAATAGAAAATAATAGGTCAGATAGTAGTAAATCTACACAATATCTTGATGGGTTGTTAAAAATACCATTTGGTATATTTAGGAAAGAGTATATTTTTGGTTGTTTAGAAGATTTGCTGAATGATTTTAATAATTATATACAAAAATATAAATTAAATAATAACAACCAATTAAAAAATCGTAATGAGATAATAAAATTTTTAAAGAATTATAATGAACTAAATAATAGTTTACTTGAAACTATAATCACTGAAAAACTAGAGTTACTAGATTATAATGATTATAAGGTTTCTGAGATTTTAGAGTTTACGAAACAATGTAACTATCTTCTTGAAACCAAACTTGTTATAAAGAGGGGTAAAAAGGAAGAAATGTTTACTAATTTAATAAATCAGATTATAGAATTAACTTCTATAAAGGATAAAATTAATATAGGGTTGCTATTTGGTATAGATATTGTAGATGATAACGAAGAACTTTCAGAATTTGATATATTAAACCAGAAATGGGATAACTACAAAACTAATATTCTAACATATATTAATAATTCATCAGAACTCTTAGATAAAGCAATCTATAAACAGCATGCTGCAAAAAATGAGATTATTAGAATAATAGGGCAATGGATAAATGGTACTATGTCTGGTTATTGTTTAGGATTTGAAGGACCACCTGGTGTAGGGAAAACGTCTTTAGTTCAACGAGGTATTTCACAGTGTTTAAAGGGAAATGATAATACTACTCGGCCGTTTTCTTTTATCCAAATGGGAGGTACAAGTAATGGTTCTATACTTGAGGGTCATGGATATACCTATCAGGGTTCTAAATGGGGAAAATTGGTAGATATATTGATGGATTCTAAATGTATGAATCCAATTATTTATATAGATGAATTGGATAAAATAAGTAATACCGAAACAGGAAGAGAACTAATTGGTATACTAACCCATATTACAGATAGGTCACAGAACAAGGAGTTTGAAGATAAATATTTTTCAGGAATTAAAATAGATTTATCGCAAATTTTGTTTATTTTTTCTTATAATGATCCATCACTTATAGACAGAGTTCTTATGGACCGTATCCATAGAATTAAATTTTCTGCATTAACAACTATAAACAAGATTCATATTATTAATAATTTTAGTATGCCAGATATATTGGAAGATATAGGACTATCACACGATGATATTATATTACCAGATGAGATTATAGAGTATATAGTAAATACATACACAAATGAATCAGGACTAAGAAAACTAAAAGAAAAAATTTATGAAATAATGAGAGAAATTAATATAAGAAATCTTAGACAACAAGTAGACTATCCATATACAGTTGGCATGGAGTTAATAGATGATATATTTAAAAATAATCACAAATTAATTCCTAAAAAAATACATAGTTCCCCACATATAGGATTAGTAAATGGATTATATGCGACTACAACTGGTGTAGGTGGTATAACTATTATAGAAATATTTAAAACGATTGGTGATTCACATATGTCTATGCATCTTACTGGGAAACAAGGAGATGTTATGAAAGAAAGTATGAATTGTTCTAGAACTTTAGCCTGGAATATAATACCAGATGAACTTAAGGAAAAAATTAATAAAGAAGGTAAAAAAAATAAATGGTCATTCCATATACACTGTCCAGACACATCTACTCCTAAAGATGGTCCGTCCGCGGGTGCTGCTATAACATTAGCTTTAATTTCTTTACTAACGAATACTCCTATTTTAAATACAGTTGCTTTAACTGGCGAGATTGATTTAAATGGTAATGTGAACCAGATAGGTGGGTTAGGTTCTAAAATAGAGGGTGGTAAAAAGGCAGGGGTAAAATTATTATTATATCCAGAATCAAATAATCAGGACATTGAGATTATTAAAAATAATGAACCACAAATACTTGAAAACATAGAACTTAGACCAGTAAATAATATATGGCAGGTTCTAGAACTATGTTTAGTAGAAAATAATATCAAATTTAATAAATTTTAATGTAGTTGTGGATATAACTGTTGTGGGGCGGGTGGCGCAGAAGGCAGTGTCGTATTAATATTTATTATATTTTGTGGTTCGGGTGATTTCGGTTCTTCGAAATTATCAAAATCATAGTCAGGTGCGTCCATGTATTCGTCTGAAAGTTTTCTGGATTTTCCAACATAGTTTACATTCTTTAGAGATTTTTTTCTTATTATATTTGTATCACTCATTGTAAATACATTATCAAATATTTTACTTTTATCTACACTACTTTCTTTAATATTATGTCTACTTTTATATTCCTTAGATAGTTCTATTGCCTGATATGCTTCGTAATCTACATCGTATTTTAAACCTTTGGACTGTAAAAACAGAACTGCTTCGCTCTGTTCAATAACAGACCTACTAATTGTTCTTTTCTGCCATATAGTATATCTATCTCTATTAGATGGTCTTGGAGGTGGTGGTACTTCAATTGTCATATATATAGAACTATTCTTTACATTTTTTTGTGCTTTACTTGCCTTTGATAAAAGAGTCGTATATATCGATTCATTCAGTTGGTCCATTTTAAGACATTCATTCAAGGTTGTTTCTTCAAAATTATTAATTACATTATACGAGGTTGAAGATATATGGAAAGACTTGTTTTTCTTTCCAAAACAACACCACCGCATTATAATAATTATATAGTTTTTTCTCTAAATTATTATATATATTTATTATAATGAATATACTACAAAGTGTTGATATGGTAAAAGAATTAATCCATTTATTTATTAAGCTTATACCGATAGGATTGTATTTTTTTACCTATTTTTCTGCTACACTTTATAAAGATTATAGGTCAATTATCCTTATGGTTGGGTTAATATTTAATGATATAGTTGGGTTCCTATATAACAAATACAGTAATATAATATTTAATTCGAGTTGCGCGGTATTTGAGAATATTGGTGGTGCAAGTAGATTCCTACCAAATTATCATTCTGAAATTCTTTCTTTTGTAACATCTTTCTTTTATACTGAAATGATGTCAAAGGGTGGAATCTCTGGTAATTGGTTTAAATTTATTTTCCTTTTATTCATGACCCTGGTTACTATTTGGTCGCGTATGAGTATTGGATGTGAAACAAGTTATCAAAAAATTATGTTTAATCTATTATTTGGTATGATCAGAGGAAGTCTATTCTATTATTTCTTTTCTTCCTATTACCAAAATTTAGATGTTAATAAAGATAATATAGAAAAAACCGCTTGTCAAAACGAATATAGTGATTATACCTGCGAAACTATTAAAAATGGAAATGTAATTGTTAAAGATCCACTAAGAAACCCAAATGATAGTGATAATGATAGTGATGATGAGTATGAATAATTATATAATATAATTGTATAAAGGATGTATCATTTTGGTGTTTCTGGTTTAACTGTTTGGATTACTCATATATTATTAGGTCTACTACTTTCTTATATTGGATATAGCGGGGTAGGTAATGGTAAAATATCTAAAAATATGAGTCTTATTTTATTAGTAACTGGGGTTCTAGCTGCCTCCTATCATGCACATATTTTATATATTCAGAGGAAAAAATAAAAAATTGATTTATAATTTTGTATTTAATATAAATAATTATGACTCAACACAGAGTAAACGAATTTGGTATTTCAAAAATAGGTGAATGTAGTTATGTCGTCCCTATTAACCCAGAAAGGGTAGGAATCGTTCTTGGTAATAATTATACTAATCTAAAAAATATTTCAAAAAAATTTAAATGTAATCTAAAATTTAAAAAACTGGAGAACTCTCCCTATAATTATCCAATAGTTACTATTACCTCCGATATAGAACTAAATATATGGGACTGTATTAATTATATACAGAAGATAGTATCTATTCCGAGTAATAAAAAGACCGATTGTTTATATTCTACAAAATGTAATACAAATTGTATTTTTACCTGTAAAAGATATGGTGTGTTAAAGAAAAGGGTTCTTAAAGATAGAAATTATTCAAAAGAATTTAGTAAACGTCCTTGTTACTGTGGGGATAATACACAGGATACATTTGATGAATGTCCAAGATGTCTTGAATTAAACTATATTTCAACGATAGAACGACTTGCTTATGGTTAGTTATCGTAGTAGACCCCATTATATCTGTAAGTTCTATAGTTATTTGTAAGATTATGTTTATTAATATCTTTTTTTATTTTTCTGATTTGATTTCCTACATCCCACATTTCTTGGTTTTTAATCAAATCTAATTCTTTATCTAGTTCTTCTCTATAGTTTTCATTACTATTACATTCAATCACTCTTTTTACTTCCGTATTATTTTTAACATTTTCATAACATTCTTCGATAAGTGGGGTAAGTTTTTCTTCAAATTTAGGAGCCCAGTCAAGTGCACCTCTTTGTGCGGTAGTGGAACAGTTTTTATATAGCCAATCCATACCTTTTTCGTTAATTAGTGGGTAAAGACTCTGTAGTGCTTCTTCTATTGTTTCGTGGTATGCCTCACAAGGACTATGTCCATTTTCTCTAAGAACTTTATATTGTGCTAGAAATGCACCCTGGATAAGACCCATTAGAACACATCGTTCACCAGTAAGATCGCTAACTACTTCATTCTCAAATGTAGTTTTAAAAACATAGTTATTACCAATCAAAAAGGCAAGAGATAAACATGTTTCTTCGGCTGTACCATCATAGTCTTTATAGATAGCATAGGATGAAGAAAATCCATTTTTGTTACTAAAGTTTCTACGAACAGTATTACCCGAACATTTTGGGGACACCATAACAACATTTACATCTTCTGGTGGGTTAATTTTTGTATAGTCATAGTAATGAATACCGAATCCATGTGAAAAATAAAGTGTATCATTTGTATAGAGATTATCTTTTACAGTTTTCCATTGTTCGATTTGACCACTATCAGAGAGTAGATATTTGATAATTTTACCACGACTGGTGGCTTCTTCGATATCAAACAAATCCATACCAGGAATCCATCCATCTCTTTTTGCATTTTCCCAACTTGTACCGTGTTTTCTTACACCCACAATTACTTTTAGATTATTGTCTTTAATATTAAGTGCCTGGCTCCTCCCCTGTGGACCATATCCCAATACTGTAATAGTTTTATTTGAAATAGAAGACCGACACCTATTAATAGGATATTCTAATTGAGTAACAATTTCTTCCTTCATATCACCGTAATTTATAGTACTAACATGTCTAATTTGACTATTAGTAAAAAGACGTCTGGTCCCAGAAACAATTCTGGACACGATATTCATATCTATATTATAGATTCTTATAGTTTATTTTTTAAATATAAAGACAAAACTATATTATTATTAAATGGATAAACACCTTGAAGAATTCTATAGTTCTATGAATAAATTGATTGTTTCTAGCAAAGAGGATAAAACTAAATTGGAAGAAGATTTTACCCAATTGCAAAAGAAATATAAAAAACTTGAAACCGAATTTACTCGTTATAAAAGTGTTTCTATTGTTAAGAAACAAGATAAGGAACTTTTTGAAAAAACAAATGAAATTGTTTTTTTAAAAAAAAAAATAAAACAAATGGAACTAAAAAACTCCAAGCCAGAAAAACCGGATGAAGAAGAGGAGGAGGATATAGAAGTAGAACTTATCACAATTGATGATAGTGAATACTATATTACTCAGGATATCCATAAAGATATTTATGAAAAACTAGATGATGGGTCTGTAGGAGATCCAATTGGTAAATTTATAGGTAATAAGATAGTTTACAATAGTTAAATTATTATAATTAGACAACAACAGCAACCTCAGCCTTCATAAAGTGAACCTTCATGTATTTCTGGAGGTTGAAGTAGGTGACCGTCGTGTCATCCTCAACATTAAGTAGAGCTTTAAGACTCTTGTCGCATTTAATCTCCCGACGGTTCTGGGGATTTTGGAGGTCGTGGTCCTTAACATACTGGGTGATGTATTTGGTCACCTCAGTGCGGGCCATTTCAGTACCCTCTGGTTTGTTGAGGAATTTGCAGAGTTCCTGGGACATCTTCGTAGGCTTAGCAAAACCACTCGGGGTGCGGTTTTTCTTATCACTAGGAGTGCGTTTCTTTTTCTTACTCATAGTCTTAAGGTGCTTGAGGGTGCTCTTATGGAGAGCCTTGAGTTCGGACATCAAGGAAGTCTCCATCGCACGAAGGGCAACGAGTTTCTCGGTTAGGGAAGCGAACTGCTGTTCAATAGCGGCATGAGGAGACACCTCATCACCTGGTGCGGCCACCTCGACAGGCGCAGGGGTTTCGACCTTAACAGGTTCAGGTTCTTCGACCTTAACAGGTTCAGGAACCACAACTGGGGCAGCGACCTTAACGGGGGTCGTCTTAGAGGTTTTCTTGGAAGAAGACTTCTTGGAAGTAGTCTTAGGCACGGAGGTTTTGGTTGCAGATTTGGCTTTGGATTTAGACGGCATTTTATACTATTACTAATAGTTAAAACTTTAAGTATTTATTTATAATTATTTTTTTGTGATGTGTTATAAACCATATATTCAAAATATAAATCATCATATTGCAATAAATAAATGAGATCGTGTATATATATTGAATGATTAATCTATTAGTAGAATCATTTATGTTTATGTTTTCTTCTTCCATATAATTATTAAATAGCATGTCTAATTCATCATCCATATTATTTAAAAATAAAAATTAAAAAAAATATTTACAAATTATAGTTATATAATAATCTAGAAAACCAAATCTTTCCTTCCTTAGATTCAAAACTATAATATTTATTCTTTATAGTATCTAGAATTAAAGGTATTTGTTTCGGATTTATATTTTTTAAATAAAGTAACATTACTATTTCCTTTATAAAATAGCTACATTTTACTATTTCCATTTTATTTTTTTTAGGTTTAATTTCACTAATTTTATTTTTTTCAACTGTTTTTTTATATGTAAAAATTACTGCATCAATAATTGTTGGTCTATAATTATCATTTATAATCAAATTAGAATTATATGAAAGTAATATGAATTCACAATACAGTACTATTGATTTTTCTGCTATAAAAAGTGATTGAAATATATTAAAGGATGAATAAAATTCGATCCAAAATACATTAAAAAAAACATTACAAGCATACTTAATTATTTCAGTAAAATTGTTATAGTCTTTAAATTTTTCATACGTGTTTGTAATATGTTTAATAAAATAACTACTAAAAAAAAATAGTATTTGTTTGTTTGAAATTGTGTTTTTGCTGTTTTTAGACAAGTAATCTAAATCTGTCATATATTAATTATATAACTTTAAAATTAATTTAATTAAAATCAAGAGATATTTTAACTGGTTTATTAATTTCTATAACCGTAAATTCTAATACCTTCTTTTTATTCTTATAAATTTCACTTGATAATAGTCTATAGTCATAGAGTTTAAGACAATGCCTTATAATTGTAATTATTTTTTTTGGTATTAAGTTGTTATAATATATTTTGGATTTACAATTCAAATAATATGATTTAATTTGCAATAAAATTTCTAGAATCTCCTTTATATTATCTTCTATACTTTTATAATAAAACTTATTACCCTCTTTTAAATTAATACCCATTAAAGTAAAAATAGTTTCGAGCAATTCAATCGGTGGTTTTTTTATGAATAATTGATTAATAGCCATTATATATATTTAATATTCATAATATTTTCTAAGGTATTTTTGTGATTTAATATTTTATTTTGACGGAACAAATTATATTCATTATTTACATCCACCTGCTGTAGTTGTTCATTTTTATTATAATTCTTTGAAATTTCTTCTATTGTTGGTATATGAGATACAACTGGAGGCATGTTAATAACAAAATTTGAATTGATATTATTTATCCTATATTCATTAATACTATATGTCCCTCCGAATTTCTTTAACAACAATTTAGAATTCGCAATATTAATTGGTTCATTGTTTATAGAATACAGTTCGTTTAACAAACTATACCTTTCCCATATATTATCGTCAGTTGTATTAAAATTATATGCCGCTGCGCATTCGGGACTACAAAAATTACCAAACATATGCATCGTACATTCTTCCTTCTTAATAGGTATCCCAAATGGTATATTTTCAAATGAATGAGAACACCATAGACAGTCTATATTTGTTTTAGTCGGCCACACCTTTGTTTTATTTGCATTGTTATATTCAAGAAATAAACTATTTTCTGATGTAGAAATCGAATTCCTGTCTTCAATTATTTTGTTGATATAATTAATATAATCCTTGTTATCTTTTTTAGGTTCATTCTCTTTATACTTATGGTAAACAACATTCGATTCATTCGGTAGAACTTCATCTGACTTAAGATCTTCTTCAGTAATATTCAAATGTAAAATAATTTTCTCATTCTTTTTTATATCTTCCTTATTTTTGTTAGCATCATTCTTTATTATCTTAGGTTTTCTTCCTCTTTTCTTTTGTATTTTTTTATTATTATTATTTTCCATTAAATAAAAAATAGCGTTCTTCTTTTAAATCTTTATATTTTACAAATATTATTACTTGTCGTTATGAAAATGATGTCTACAAACCGGAATATATTCATCACTACCAACCAAAATCTGATTCTCATTTTTTTCTATTCTTTTAGAAAAGATAGCTTCTGTACCATCTCCACATTTAAGACATAATGCAGTCAACTTTTTAACAGTATCACAAATCGGAATAAGTTTTAGAATATCTCCTATAGGATTTAGTTGAAAATCTCCACTCAATCCAGCTACATACACCTTCTTTTTACTATCACAAGCATTAGATACAAATTCATATAGGTCTACAAAGAAATGACCTTCCTCTATAATAAGAATTTCAGCATCAATATATTCTTGACTATCAGTAATACTATTTAGTTTTTCTATCTGTATACATTCTTCCTCCTTCTTATCATGTGTAATAATTTTTTCACTACCATATCGCGTATCATAAATATGATTGATTGCTAGTATTTTCTTTTTTAGAAGTTTATATTTGCCTATAACTTTCATAAGTTCTGAACTCTTCCCCGAAAACATACACCCCATAATAATGTGAATTTCACCCTTAGTCATGATTGTGTATGATAATATTGATGTGTATTTATTTACAAATAAATAAATAAAATCAATTTTAAAAAAAAGGAAAAAAAATATATATATCTATAACCCTAAAACTATTCTAATCTATGATACTCGTATTAAGCATCTGTCTTCTTTGCTGAAACCTTCTTCTTCCTCTTAAGAACAGTCGGTTTTGCCTTAGGTTCGTCTGTCTCTTCTGGTTCTTCTGTCTTTTCTGGTTCGTCTACAACTTCTGGAGCTGGATCAGGAGTTTCTACTTCTTCATCTTCACTATCCTCAAGCATCTTAGGATCAACTTCTTCGACATCGCCACTGTCATCTTCATCCTCGTCATCTGTATCAGGTAGGAAATCATCACCAACCATTCCTTCTGGAATTTCAACTTCAGCCTTAACTAGTTGCCACTGACACATATAGTTTCCTGAGGCAATCCATAGCCCAACACACTGAATAACACATTTTGTTGTAGAACCCTTCAATAGGATACTATCAATCTTATGAGTACTCTCAGGGTTATTGATGAGAAACTGGTCACCCTCAGTATCATAGAGTTTGCAACCAAACTTATCATCCTTGTATTGTAGTTTCAACCTCATAGTAGAAGGCCACTTTCCATCTGGTTCACCTTCCTTATTCTTAGAAACTCGGATAAGAGGATTAAACTTGGAACTAATAACATCCTTATTCACCTTACCCTTAGCAAGTTTAAACCAAGCACTACCATTCTTTACACCTTCATCAATAAGTTTATTTTCTAGTTCTAGCATCTTATCGTGGAACCCCTTGAGTTCACGACCCTGTTTAGTATCTTCATCCATACCCTTGAATGAAACCTCGCAACTATATTTAGGATAAGGACCTTCGTCATAACAGTTTACATCCCAAGCCAACTCCATAGGAGGTGTCTGAATATTAAACCTACCTTTGTTGTAATTTACATAAACTAGCTTTGCACCATTGTCAAGAGACTTGGCAGCAGAGACAGAGACAGCAGACATAGAGACGTTCTTTCCTTTGACGAGAGACATGGTTTTATATGATTGTATTTAATATCTTAAGTTGTTTTTGAAAATCAATTTTTTTTTTTAATATATTATTTTTTATGCTACTACTAAATATGGTGTAAACATTAGGAAAAAATTATATTATACGACTAAATTTATCTATAGGTTATACATGTAGTTAATAATATACGATAGAAATATAAGAAAAAAAATATATTTATACTACTTATTTTATCTATTTATTATTCTAACTAACTATTTATTCCTCATCATCACTATCTTCAAGCATCTTAGGTGATGCTTGTTCCTCCTCATCGTCATCTAGTTCACCATCACTTTCTGGTAGGAAATCATCACCAACCATACCTTCTGGAACATCTACTTCAGCCTTAACTAGTTGCCACTGACACATATAATTACCAGAGGCAATCCATAGACCAACACATTGAATTACACATTTCACCTTCGCACCTTTGACTAGGGTAGCATCAATATCCTGACCACTTTCTGTGTTATTAATATCAATCGGCACACCTTCAGTATCAACCAACTTGCAACCAAACTTATTATCCTTGTACTGTAGCTTCAACTTCATTGTAGAAGGCCACTTTCCATCTGGTTCTCCTTCCTTGTTCTTAGAAACTCGGACAAGAGGACCAAACTTAGAACCAATAATATCCTTATTCACCTTTCCCTTAGCAAGCTTAAACCAAGCACTACCATTCTTTACACCTTCGTCTACAAGTTTCTCTTCTAGTTCTACCATCTTATCGTGGAATCCCTTAAGATCACGACCTTGCTTAGTATCTTCATCCATACCCTTGAAGGAAATTTCGCAACTATATTTAGGATAAGGACCCTCATTATAACAGTTTACATCCCAAGCCAACTCCATAGGAGGCGTCTGAATATTAAACCTACCTTTGTTGTAATTTACATAAACCAACTTAGCACCATTGTCAAGAGACTTGGCGGCAGAGACGGTAACAGCAGACATAGAGACGTTCTTTCCTTTGACGAGAGACATGTTTATGTGTTTGTATTCTCTTCATTGGAAGATTTTGAAAATCAATTTTTTTTTTTAATCAATTTAATTAATTAATTTAAATCTATTTCTAATAAATTTAAAGAAATATATACTATTATTTTAATGATAGATGATAAAGAAATACTTACACCTAGTGATTTAGACTATAAACTAAAAAATAAACAAAGAATATATGTTGATACTATTAGAAAAACACTAAAGGCATTAAATATGAATTGGATTGGAAAAAAACCAGTTCTATTAGAAAGATTGAAACAACACTATAACAGTATTGATTATTATAGAAAATACGAAAAAACTATTATCTTAGTTCAGAATAAATTTAGAATGAAATATGCAACAAAATGCGTAAATGATGAGGATTTTTTTACACTTGATAAATTTATAGAAATAGAACCTATTTTTTTTTATAGTTATATTGATAATGAAAATTTTAGATATGGATTCGATATAAGATCACTAAAAAAATTGTTATCTAATTCGAATATAAATCCATATAACCGTAGACCAATCTCTGAAAAAACTATAAAATCTATAAAAAATAGAATTATTTTTATTGAAAAAAAACAAATAAGCACTATTATCGAAACCCCAATGCAATTATCAGAAGAACAAGTTATTAGAAATAAGGTACTAAATGTTTTTGAAAAAATAGATTCATTAAATATTCTATCATTTGGTTCAAACATAAATTGGTTTCTAAATCTAAGTTTTAGTTATATTAAAAAATTATATCGATGTCTAGAAGATATATGGAATTACCGCGTTCAGATAAATATGGAACAAAAATGTAAAATTGTTCCCAATAATGACATTTTCAAATACCAATTAAATTATATAATTAATCTATACCCACAAGAAAAAAATATTTTATCAAAAATCGTATTAGAAGAAATGAATAAATTAGTCTCCTCTGGCATAGACGCCGAAAGTAGGAGAACCGGTGGCTACTATGTTCTCATTGCCCTAACTGAAGTTTCATATGAATGCGCATCTTCTATTCCATGGCTTGCACAATCTAATTATTAGATTTGGCGAGTTTGTTAACCATTCTAGAAGATTTTGGATAAAAATCCATTATAGGTTTTAATTTTATGTTTGAATTTAAATCAAACATGCGATTATTTAACTCCTTATTAATTTTTTTTGTATTATCAAAACTATTTTCGTCTACATCGTCCTTTTTATTAAATTTATTAGGGATTAAGATATTATGTTTTTGATGGTCCATATCCCTAAAACATAGACGATTATTCGATTCTCTTTTTATTTTTAATATTTCTTCTTCATCTTCTATATTTTCTATCTTTGGTTGTTCTTTTTTAATTGTATTTAATTCTAATCCAGATAAAAGTGAATTTATATCGGCGTATTCCATATATTATTATAAATATTTATATTACTATAATTTTACTTATTCGAATTTAATATGCTTTGGATTATCAGAATAAATAATATTTTTTACAAATCCACATCTTTCTTTTATAGTACTATCAATATGATTTTTTATCTCATCTAATGAACAAAAGGTTTTTATCTCATTTTCTATTAATTTGTATGTATCTATTTCCTTTAAAATATCTATTTTAGATATAATAACATGAGTTGTGCCTGATATATTTATTGCATCTACCAATTTTAATAGATTTAGCCAATTAACTTTACGTTTTCTACCAGTAGTTGTTCCAAATTCTTTTCCGATAATAGCAATATTATTTAGTGTTTCATTTTTTAGTAGTTCATCACCAAAGTCAGGATCTACCCCTACACGTGTATCATATATTTTAGCGGCTCCATATATATTTCTTATTTTTTGATGTGAAAACCCCAACGAACAGGCACTAAATGGAAGGGTCGTTGAAGAAGTAACATATGGATAATTACCATAATCTATATCTAACCATATTCCCTGTGCTCCTTCACACAATATATTACCACTCAATTCTTCATTCATAATATGCTTGTTTTTATCAAAACATTTTAATCCAGAAAAATCATAAGTATCTAGAATATCCATTAACCGAATACCAGTACGTCCATATTTATCTCTGGAACATGGTGCAATACCTTTTCCAGTAGATCCCTGAGAACCTTTATATTTTAACACATCCTCTTTTTTGTGATCACTAGTAATAATATGAACCCTACCAGATACACGGATATTCTCTATACTAAATCCACTATTTTCTATATATTTCATTTCATTATCTAAATCTTCCAAATTTATAAAACATTGAGGACCAATATAACATTTTTTGTCATAAAATACACCCGACGGTATCACATTAGTATTATATTTAATATTATTATAATAAATAGTATGCCCCGCATTACTTCCACCAGACCACCTACACACCCAGTCATAGTTGTATTCCTTTATTAATTCAGTTACAACTTTACCCTTTGCTTCATCGCCCCAGGCTAAACCACAGCATATATCAACATTTTTAATAGACATTATATACATATTTTTTTTAAGCTTTATATTCTATTAATCTATTGCTATTATAATAGGTAAATATATAGCTCCCTCCGTAATAAATTATCCTAAAAGTAAGTTTAGTTGTCCACCAACCTACAATCATAGCAATATCTAATCCTACTGTAATCAAAAATAAAAACATACTATATACAAATATTATCCTCGCAATCTTAGAACAAGATGAAGTGTGCTCTCTTTCTGAATATTATAATCATTTAGAGTCCTTCCATCTTCTAATTGTTTTCCTGCAAAAATAAGTCTCTGCTGATCTGGTGGAATACCCTCTTTATCCTGGATTTTAGACTTAACATTTTCTATAGTATCTGTTGGTTCAATATCAAGCGTAATAGTTTTACCGGTTAGTGTTTTTACGAAAATCTGCATTATAAATGATATCTATTAAAATACTTAAATAAGTTTTGATTATTTATATAATGGCTTCTGAACGTTTCGCAGAAATTATATATAATAGTATTTTTGTTATTAGTATATTAAATTTTTTAAATATATACATATCGCCTATAATTTTAGTGGCGTATACATCCTTGTATAATTTTAGATATACAAACCAGATTATATTTACTTGTTTATGTAGTAATTTTGTTTATAACAATATCACAAAAAATGGTAAAGAAATTGTTTGTTATACTTCTAGCATCCATGCTTCTATTTTAGCATTTTGTAGTATCTTAAAATTAGGTAACATATTGAATGTATACTTCTATGATCTAATCCTAGATTATTCTGTGGTCTATAATCTGTTTGATATTGTTTATCTACTCTATTATAATTCTAAAATAAAAAATCAAATGATATTCCATCACACAGTGGTGATATCAACTATATTATATAAAAGTTGGTACCCACTTTTGCCTAATTATTATTATTATGTAGCACTAAATTATTTAAGCGAAATTACAACAGTTCCATTAAATGTGACGTGGTTGCTACATTTAAAAAAAAAAAAGAATGTTCCTATGTATACAATTGCAAGCATAACTACTATTGTTCTATATATTCCTTTCAGAGTTCTTCTAAATACCTATCTATTTTACCATCAGATATATTACATAGATTCATTTATTACATATATACAAGGAATGTTTATGTGTCTAAATTATTACTGGTTTTATAAATTATGTAAAATGTCTTAGTTAGTTTTAGGAATGAAATCTGGCGGTGAATAAAAGTGCAACGAATAAGATTTATCGTTATTAATATTTGTAATCTGGTGAAATCCTTCCATATAATATGAATGAGTTTTGGATTTATTGAAAGAATGGATAGGGACAATTACATTCCTTTCTGTGTGTTTAATTGGTTCAAGATTATAAGTTTGTGTGTTATAGTTTTCTGGATAGATAAACTTATCTTCAATAAGACTACCATCAATTAGTTTAAGTACACATCCATTTGGAGAATGGTTATGAATTTTACTTTTAGCTTTTTTCTCCCATTCAATCATATTTACTTCATAATTATTATTTTTGTATAGTTGATACTTTGAATAACCATTTGTAGTAAGTAGGTCATAACTACTAATTCTTTCCTTATTACTATCTTTGAAATCATCTAGAAACTCTTTATATTCATTCTTGCTAAATTGGTCAATGATGCATCTAAAATAATCTATTGACTTACCATTAACAAAAGCATTATCAACACTACAAATAATAGAACGAAGCATTGTGTTAGAAAAACTCATGGATATAATGATGGGTTAATAAAATTATAAATTAAAATGATTATCAATTTTTTATTAAATACAATTAAAGATATGACTATTATTATTATAAATGTTTACTGGACTTGAAATTGCTGGCATAGAAGTAGGAATCTTTATTATTATTTCATTTTTTATTAGGAAAAATGTCATTTCATTAACTCGTATGAATAAATGTGTCTATTATTGGATGATGTTTACAATCTTGACAGGATTATGGGAATTTTCCTTTATCACACACTATAAATATGTTAACAATATATCAAGAACACTTATAGCAACAGATGAACATGTGTGGAGTTCAAAATATAATATATCCTATATTCTACCCTGGAAAATGGCCTATATTTTTTATGCTGAATATGGCGCCTATGCTGATAGAGAATATATGATTGTAAAAGATGACTGGAGTAGGGTTATTGAAGGTACACATGCTCTATTCTGTGCTCTGTTTTGTCTGTTTGCTTTTTTATTTAATATCTATGGAAAAAAAAATAGATATACTATTTGTCTAAGTGTTGGTATGGGTGGACAGTTTATGAACAGCATTCTTTATCTAGTAAACTATTTCATCCAATGCAATAATCCATATAATGTTAATTATGGGACATCCGAATTTCCAACAGGTAAATTCCTAAGCAAACGCCTATTTATGTATGTAAATGTCTTCTGGTTTCTATTTCCAGCCTATACTATTTTACATCTCCTTCTATCTAAACCTCATTCTTATATTTTAGATTCCAAATGTTAAGTTTTGTTTTCCTACCTGGTCTCTGTGCCCGACCAATTACCTGATGATTCATTTCTTTGTTGAGTGAATGGAGTAGAATAATATCATCGGTATAAAAGACTTTTCGTTAAAATAATAATAAAATAAATAATTTATTCATATATTATAATGAAATATTTAGTTTATGGTAGTAATGGTTGGATTGGTTCTATGTTTGTTAAATTATTAAAAAACAACAGTTAGAATATTATACAAGCAAATTAAGACTAGATAACACAGAAGCAATAGAAACTGAAATAAAATTAATAAACCCTACACATATTGTCAGCTTAATAGGCCGGACACATGGCGAATATAATGGAGTAAAAATAGGAACAATAGACTACCTTGAAAAACCTGGCAAATTAGTAGATAATATAAGAGATAATCTGTTTTCACCATTATCACTGGCATTAATTTGTCAAAAAAGAGATATCCATCTAACATATCTAGGTACAGGATGTATATTTACACAACATGAAGAATTAATATCAAACTCTGAAGGCTATAGCGAAAATTCTAACCCAGATTTCTTTGGTTCATCGTACTCTGTTGTTAAAGGATTCACCGATAGACTGATGCATCAGTTTGATAAAAATATATTAAATATCAGAATTAGAATGCCTATAGTAAACTATAGTCATCCAAGAAATTTTATTACAAAAATAAAAAATATAGATTTATATAATAATTATATATTTAAATTGTATGGAAAGGGATCGACAATTAACTTGTGATTTAAATATACAAGACATAGGTCAGCTGTTATTAATTATGAATGAAATACATATGTATAATTTATCTATTATACGTCAAACAAAAATGAAACCTTATAAAGCTCTGGATGGTCGTATATATTATACTTCGGTTGAATGGAATAATGTTAAAACAGGTAAAAGAAAGGACAGAGAGGATGAATTAACCAATATGCTAAATACATTAATTAAAAAACTCAAAAACGTAATAAATAATTGTAAGCGTGATACTAAATATATCAATTTAGCAAAAAAAATTATCAAAGTCTCTAAATATGGACCAACTGGGGGTGTCTGGGCAGATAGTCAAGACAACTATAATAATTTTTTAACATTTGTATTTGATGGGGGATACAAATTTATTACTGCACTTCTTAATGGCAAACACCCAGGTGTTAATTCTAATAAACTAATCAAAAATAAAAGTGTTTATGATTTACTCACTAAAATACTTGACAGACACCCAAAAGATGCCGATATTAAAAAATGGGAAGAATTATCCAGGGGTATCAAAACAACACATTTTGGGAAGAAAAAAAAAGGGTCGGTTAAGAAAAACAAAACGGGTCGGTTAAGAAAAAAAGGGTCGGTTAAGAAAAATAAAGAAACATTATTATAAAATAGCTATAATAGAAATTACAATTTACATAAATACATATTCATAATTCCTATATCATTTTAAAAACACTACAAATGCCTCATATTGAATATAACTGGTGCCTACACGATGATTGCATTACATCTATATATTTTTTAGAACTCAATTAGAATTATCCAAATATATGAATTATAAACACCATCATTTAGTAAGTTATATGGATTATTATAAATAAAACATTCGTTTCTATTTCCAGCCTATACTATTTTACATCTCCTTCTATCTAAACCTCATTCTTATATTTTAGATTCCAAATGTTAAGTTTTGTTTTCCTACCTGGTCTCTGTGCCCGACCAATTACCTGATGATTCATTTCTTTGTTGAGTGAATGGAGTAGAATAATATCATCGGTATTTTCTAGATTAAGTCCATTCCCAAAATGAGTCGTGTTAAGAAGGAGACAGTTTAGATCACCTTCTTTATAATCCCTAATAGTTTTATTTACCTGACCCTTCACAATCCTATAATTAATATCCATATCAACCAGAAGTCTTGATATTTCCATAAAGATATTTGAATACTCTGAAAAGATAAGGAATTTTGTGTCTGGCTTTTCTTCGATGCGTTCCAAAAGAAACTGTTTTAGTTTTTCAATCTTTGTAAGTCGAGGTTCTTCCTTTTCCACTTCCTTTTCTTCTATAGTTTCCGTAACAACTGTAAGATTGGTGCTTCCAATTTTTTTCCTACAGTGAGGGCATTTATTTGACTGGGTCATCCAGGTAGTCAAACACGCAAAGCAGAAACTATTATGACAACAATCAACAATGGTTTGATGATTTGTAATTGTATCGTAACAAATAGCACACATATCATTTTCGTTAATTCTTTCGGTTAGCACCTTAATTTTGTGTTGAACATCTTTTATTTTATCATTAATTTTTTCAAGAACAGTTGCTTTGTATTCATCTGAAGTATAGATAATATTCTCTTTCATATTACGTTCTACATTTAGATTATGAAGTTGTGTTTCTAGAGTTTTTGTCACAGTCGTAATTAGATTATCATCTGTTGTTTTGTTACAGTTTAGTGATTCTATTGCAGAATTAATATCACCACCATTAATCATACTAATAATTTTGCTATCTACGATATTTGTAAGCATGTTATAAATAATTGGGTTCTCAAGGATGAAATCGGTTACGTTGGGTTGTTCCAGTTTAAACGATTCTTCGATAAAAGAATTTTTATTCTTAATAAACATTTTATTGACATAATCCTCAATGTAGCTATGAACATTATTGTAATTGTAATTGTAAGTTGCAGTGGTTGATCTTGTATGAGTGCTTAATCGAGCAAACGTATCTCTGATATAACCCGTATTTTCAATACCCGTAATTTTTAAAGATGGAGCTGGATACCGAACCAGATCAGTATACCTATCCCAGGGTTCGAAGTCACCTGTTATTTCAGACCTATAGAACTGTTTACCAAATGGATAATAGAGGGAAGCACAGGATGAGGTCAAAAACCAACTAAAAGACACCTTTGGTATGGACAAACTTTTAATATTAATCATATTAGCTTCATCAAAAACAACTCTTGACAAAATTAATGTAGTATTATTAAGTTGTGAAAACGCTCTTTCGTAGGTTTCATAGGCATCATAAAATTTCCTATATTGGGTGGATGAAACAAGAATCACATCCTGATTTAGGGAAAATTCAGGTTCCTTTACGAATTTTTCGATAGTTTTTTTATTATATATTTCTACAAGAGTTAGATTCGTTTGAGTTTTGATGGCTTCTACCCACTGTTTAAAAATAGTGTGCGGAACTACAATTAGATTAACTGGTTTGAATATTTTAGATTTATTAGAAGTATAGGAAACTGTAATTTCATCTGAAATATTTAAGGATTTATGGGGTTCATATTCTGTGAGAGACCGGTTAGATTCTATAATCGAAAGTAGTTCCAGTGTTTTTCCACTTCCAACTTTATCACACAAAACTCCAATAGATGATTTAATATCATAAGAATAATTTGGTCTAACAACCTTGGTTAAACGCGTTTCTTCTAGGTTTCTCGCGGCATGTAACACTGTCAATTGATGGGGTTTAAGAACAGTTTTGATACCCGAAGGCTGTTCCATCTGTGGAGAAGAGCTGTCAAGTTCATTCGGGGAAAACATAGTTGGTTGTTGCTGGTGTGTTCTTTTCATACAAAAAAAGAAATTAAATCAATTTTTATTATTAAACAATATCGTTTGGTTCAGTGACCAATGAGTATATAGTCTTTTTTTTTGCATTAATTGTTATATATGAAAAATAACACAACCCATAAATATAGTAAACAATTATACTAACATAAAAATACATTAGATTATTTATGTTCTATTTTTTAAATAACTTGAAGATTTTTTACTAAATAATAATGACATGTTATTCTGGATTTTTGATCTGGATTACACACTATACGATATACCAAAAAATATTCCTTTTAAACATTCATACTTAACAAAAAATGACTATTTGGGTCTATTACTATCCTTTCTACCAGATAAAAAAGTAATCTATACAAATTCAAATATAAGCCACTGTAATTTCTCTTTAAAAAGAATCGGTATAGAGAAGCATTTTGAAAAAATGATTACAAAAGATATTAATACATTAAAACCCTTGGAGTCTTCATACATTAAATTTATAGAACTAAATAATATAACAGAGGATGATTTGTGTATATTTTTTGATGATAGTGAAACAAATCTTAAAGCAGCAAAATCATTTGGCTGGATAACTATACTAATTGGTAAAAAAAAAGAACAACCCTTTATAGATTTTTCATTTTATAAAGTCCAAGACGCATTAGAATATTTTATAAATAACAAAACATTTACTCCTTGATACCTTTTATACTATGAGGTCCACATTCTGGTTTTTTAGATACGTACCATTCAACACCAGGCATAGCAGTATAGTTATTACCGAGTCTTGTTGTTCCAACAAATTGACTAATTGCACCAGGTGGAGGATTTGCTGAGCGTAAATTTTCCATAAATCCAGTAGAAGTAGGTTCAACATAAATAGGCATCCATGGTTTATTGCTATGTTCTCCTCCATATAATCCACCATTTTTTGTTGGTCCTCTAATTTCTGTAAAAGGCGAAGAATCCCGTTTAGTATAAGGCACATTTGTTTTATTATCTACTGGATAACTATTTTTTACTGATAATTCCATATATATTTATCAACATTTAAATTCATGAACTTGCTCTTGTTGTTTATTCTAACATTATATCTATTACACCAGTCAATTGCCTTTGAAGTTTGGTATTCTATTATCTCCTTTTTGTTTTGTATATTATTATCAATTAAATCCAATGTATAATTAATATTTTTAATCTGGTGTAATGTTGTTATATTATTATAAATATATAGTCTTCGTATAAAATGTTCTGGAACATCTATAAAAGATAGCAATGAATTTTTCATAACATCCCAATTTTGTATATAGAGAAAAAGTAATTCTATATAATTCGAATCTATACCTGTAAATCCCTTACATACTAAGTATTTTTCTGAGTTAGCTGATCTACTCGTAAAAGGTTTTGTTATAAAAACATTATCAAAATGATTGGTTAGTATAAAAATAAACTTTACAGTTATTAACGAGTGAATATCAAATAATTTGCATACAAAATCACCTCCCTTTTTTAGTAAGTATAGAGCACTTACTATTTCAGAAAATATTATTCTATAACTTAATTCTTCCTGACTATTAAAATCAATCGAAAAATCAAATCCGCCATCAGCTGTAATAAAATCAAGTTCCCCCTTTATAAAACTCTTAAGATATTTGATGTTATCTATATTATACAAATTTCCCGTACCATCAACACCATATGTTATTTGAATATTATTACTTGTAATAAACTGTTTTGCCTTTTTCCAACCAGGTATATCCTTGTTAAAAGATTTTAGAGTTATACCATAAATATTATCATTTGAATTATTCCTAAAATTTACAACAGATTCCATAAATCCACCAGGACCTTCCGCCAAACACAACACATTCAAATTTTTTTTAGAAGAAAGTAAGTCAAAATCTGTAATTATTTCACATAATTTAAAATAAGAACGACTTAATGGTTTATAGTAAGATATACTATGCTTTCTATTATTTTTATTTGGTATATATACCAATTCATAAATATTGCTAAATTTTTTTGTTTTGTCCCAATATTTTTTATATCTGTCTTTATTTATTTTGTTTTTTGAATCAATTAATTGCTGTAAAATTTCAGGGTCTATTATTTTATTTTTATTTTTATTTTTATTATTACTATTACTATTAACAAACGTTGGTATGTATTTTTTTTCTAAACCTAAGGTTTTAATCATAAACTATATTTAATACTAATTCTTAAATAAACTGCGCAACAGTCATATAAAATAAAATAAATTGTATATATATAATGAAATCCTTTACAGAATATCAAACAATTGATGAAGCATATTTAAAAACGTCTGAAAATGGATGGTGGTTTAATGAAGCAGAAATTATGGAAACGGTCCCAAAGGAAAAACCTCTTGTCACACAACTTCTTGATAATGTAGACGAAAGTTGCCCTTCTACTAAAGTAGTTGGTTCTAATGTTTTTGATACTTATAAAACGGTTGCAAAAACAGATGTCAATGATAATAGTAATATAAAAAATAAAAGTTGTAATACTACTTTACACGCATACCCATTTAATTAATTCCATTTTTTTTAGATTTTGATACTGTTTTTATTAGTGGTCCTAAAAAAGTTTTAGTAATATCTTTAATAAACATTTTAGAATCTCTTGGTATATTTCCTAATGATACATTTAATCCCTTACACATTCTCCTTTTCTGACAGACACTTCTACCACGTTTTAGCTTTTCATTTGGTATTTCTGTTTTTTCACAAAAAATTGGTTCGGTTCTGGTACATATTTTGCGTAGAAGTTTTTTATTTTTACGTATAGTTCTACGCAATTTCATTTCATTTAATTTTTTTTGATTTGGTGATAACCCATCATTAAATTTAGGATCTCGTAGCATCATAAGTCTATTTTCAGCAGTTTCTAAATTTTTATCGATACAATCTAAATATTTATTGTAGTAATCCTTGAGTCCATCTTTATTTTTTAGGTAGGTGTTTTTTAATTGTTTTCTTGATTTTCTTTGCATGTTAAGTTTATTAAACAAATCACACTTCTGGGTTTCTAAAAATAGATTAATGTCTTCACTAAATTCATCATTACTTTCTGTCATTTGTTGATTAGAACTATTTACTGTTGGTTTTTTATTACTAACTGGTGTTACATTTACTTGTATTCTACCATTACTATTCTTTTTGGTTTTAATAGAAACTTTATTAGACACTTTATTCATAACTTTGTTTATTTTAGGATGGTATTTCTCTAACATACTATTAAATTTTGACTGTTTATTTTTTATTGTTTTAGAATGTTTCTTATTAATTAATTTAGATTGTTTATTTAGTTTTCCTTTCATTGATTTAAATTTACCCTTACCCTTTAGTTTTGGTGAAGATCCCATACCTAATTACTATACTACAATATAAATAAAAAATATAGAATATATAGATAATTAATATTTACTAAGCTGGGAAGGTCGAAATTTCTGTAGCATTGTATTTTTCCTTAAAATAATCTTCTACAATCTTGAATTCTTGAGGAGTATCCTTCAAAGTAAACTCCATCTTGGGTAGGCTACAATATCCATGTCCTTCAACGTAAAATGGACAGAAATATGTCTTATTAAGAAGGTGGTCGCGTCTCACCATATATGTATACTCGATTAGTGTACCGTCTTCTCTCCTAATCAAAAATCCGAACACAACGTTCCATGAGCCATTTAATTCGTAGCAATATGAATTTTTTTCATAGATATTAATATTTTGTATACCTATCTCTTGTTTCATTGTATCGACCTTTTGTTTGATTTGGTCGTAGGACCAGAGATCGCCTATTTCAAGGTGTGGTCTAATGATAGCTTTTCCTCTTTTCCAGTATTTCATTGTGTTCTGTGCAACTTGCGCCATAGTGATTGATTCTTGATGTGTGTAATTAGAACTAATACATATTTAGAAATCAATTTTTTTTGTATTAAATCAAAAAATATATAGTATTATAGTAAATGGTTTTAACCCTCGCAGGGAACGTAGTATCTGGTATGATTATGTCTGTTATCCAAGTGGGTAAAATAGCTGCTGGACCTGTTCCAATAAAGTTATTCATACTCTATCTAAAAATTTGTCTAGCTACATCTATTTTTATTACCTTTTTTATGCTAGGAGGATTTATAACACCATTATTAGGAATAATATATATCTATTATGTGTTTTTTAAACGTTTAAAGTGTTGGAGTAAGAATATACCTCAGGATAAATGTGATATCTATTAATACGGTGGTGGTGGAGGACTTTCATTTCCATTATAAAAGGGCATGTTTATAGTTACATCATAGGTAGGAGGAATCTCTACTACATTATTATTATTAATGATTCTATTTATTCGATTGTTTCTTTGTGGTATAAAAAAGTAGTGATCACAAAAAATCCATAACCCATATAATATTGATACTACTAAAATAAATATTACCCCAAAAAAATAGGAGTCCATTATAACTATTATAAAAAATAATCTTTATTTAAATATATTAAATTAAATTAAATTAAATTAAATTAATATGGCGGTGGCGACTGTAAATTAATATTTTCTTCTGATTCAATATAATTTGGAATATCAATAGAAGTTTCATAATTAGGTGGTATTTCTTCAACTTCTATAGCCCGAATATTATAGTTGATAATGTTATGTTGTATATTTCGTGTATTAAAATATTCTTTGCAAAGATATAATAATACATATATTTCTATTACAAAAATTATTATTGAACATATAACAAATAGTTTCATTAATATGTATAAACAAATCTGATTTAAATATAAAAATAAAGTTTATAATAAATGATTACTTTTCAGATTTCATGTAAATATTTATGGGGTTATAATAATATTATAGATATCAGTAAATTTGGGTCTATTCAGGAGATTATAGATAAAGTTCTTGAGAATTATACAAAATTTTTGGTAGAATATAATTTGTTAGACCTAAAGGATTTGTTAGATATGGAACGAAAAAAATTCCATATACATGATGTAACATTTGAAGAATTAAGCAGAATGGATAATTCCTTTGTAAATTCCGAAATTATTTATATTTGTAGCCATAATTGTGGAAGTTAAATATATTGGAAATAGATTTAAATATTATTATATTATAATATTATTATATAATGGTATCTTTTAAAAAACAGTTCTCTCTACAAAAAAGGAAAGAGGAATCATCGAAAATAATACTAAAGTATGAAGATAAAATACCGGTTATTGTTGAAAAACATAAAGGGTGTACATTAGATAATATTGATAAACAGAAATTTTTAATTCCGTATGATATGACTGTTGCGCAGTTTATTTATGTTATAAGGAAACGTATTTCACTTACTGATAAAGAAGCACTATTTATTTTTGTTGATAAAACACTCCCAATGACCTCACAAACGATTAGGTCATTATATGAAAGTTATAAAAATAGAGAAGATTTCGATGGGTTTTTATATATTACATACTGTAACGAGAATACATTTGGTTCTAATTAATTTTATTAATAATAAAATTGAAAATAATTATTTATAATATATAATTATCAACAATGTATAATTTTATGGAAGAAGACTTTAGTGTTCAACCAAAATTTCTTAATGGAATAAAACAAAAAGGTAAAGGAGGATGTTCTAAATCACATAATACTAAAAATAAAAAAAGAGTAAAAGAAGTATACAATAGTAAACATATTCGCATCACAGAACAAAAATTAGAAAGAACTAAGACTAAAAAATAATATATATCAACAATATTATAAATTATATTTATATTTTTTTAATCTTCCATTTTTGGTGCAAGGTAATAGTCAATATAACCATCACCAATCTTGTATCTCATTTTAACTGGGACATCATTATCGATTTCTATTTTAATAGTATTATGAAGCATATACCCCTTACTAAACATACTAATATTTTTTAGATTAAAATCTAGGCAAATATCCTTAAGATTTTCAAACTCAAGTTCATCATTGTTAAGAATCATTTTTAGACTGGTCATTTCGCCATCTGTTTTAAGACTAATTTTTTCTTTATCCTTTAGAATCTTAATTCTAAGATTTTCACCAATATCCTGAAAATCTTTAATAATATCGTTAAAATACCTAGAACTCATAGAAATTTTAGCTGTGTCATCAAATTCGTGAACGTCATACTCTTCATTATCAATATTAATAAGCTTGAATTCATAGAATTTATCGTATTTTTGATTGACGAAAATCAATTCGATACTATCACTAATTTCGTCGTCCTTTCCAAAAATAAAGATCAACTCGTCGTCTATCTTAAGATGGTTTAGAATCCGAACCATGATATTTAGATTAATACCAACTACATAATTTCTATCACACTGATATGAACTAAACAAGTTTTTAGGAATAAAACTATTAATAAGAGAAATATGTCCCATATCCATTGCACAAATATTAATACCTTCTGGTGTAATACTAACATTCATTTCTGTAACAATTGTGCTAAAGAATGTAAACATATTTTTCATATATTCACTATTTTTAGTTCTAAATCCAATATCATTCTCATCAAAATATTCATCGTGTGTTGGTTCCGCCTCTTCGTTGTACTTGATAAGTAGTTTTGGCATGTTTGCGACTATGTAGGTATTCCAACTTATTTATTTAAATTATTTCAATTTTAATATAAATTTAAATATATCCTTATTTTATAATGGAATTCTCTTTTCTAAATCCACCAGAAACGAGTGTAAATGACATGTTGGCATATGTCCCAAGATTCACTGATATGCAACTCAACTATGACCGCAATAAAAGTAAAGACATTAATGACCTTATTCTACAAGAATATAGTAATCTACCAAACGATTTCCCAATTGATAAACCGAATAATGAAATAGTAGGGGTCACTACTGGATTTACGGATTTGCTTCAAGATTTTAAACCAGATCCCTTTTTAAAATGTAATAAAGAAAATAAACAAGTCTGCAATGATTCTAAATTAAATGATTTCCCTAGCTTAAAGGTTTTTAAACCCAAAAAAAAATGTAAATATCATCATGATAGTTCTATAACTCAAACTAAATGTATTGACGTATAATTTAGTGTATATACTTAAATCTATGATTTGATTTATAATATAAATACTATAACAACGAAATGATTATTTCTAATAAACTTGTTAAATATTTACATACTGTTATACATCATACATTTTTTAATACAACATATAATAACGATATTCAAAAACAAAATGTTAAAACGAATCTTTTTAATATTTTAAAGGGTAATAGTAATTCTGAATTTATTATAAAAATATGTACTTGTGAATTTGAAAAAATTATTAATTACGAAGTAAATTATTATTTTAAACATAAACATTGTGAAATAGAAACTAATCCAAATTATACTAATTTATTATTCGAACATTTTTTGGATCTCTATAAAAAATCTATTACTCTTACTAATCTATTTAGTGAACTTTATAAATTCTCTGAACTTGATATTATTACCGAAGACTATAAACTCAACAAACTTCTTATAAAATCTTGGGATTCAATTGTGTTTAATAATATTTTCTATAAAATTATAAAAACAATAAATAACAATATCTACTCTAAAAAAACGTCAATTGATTTAGAAAATATAGTTTATGTTATAAAATCTCAATTTAAAAATAGATTTATTCAACTCACTTCTGAAATTAAGACCTATTCTTCTAAGTTTTACATTATAAATCGTAATCCATTAGAAGATACTTTACATTCATACATAACTAAATATAAAGAGTTTAATATAAATGAAGTAAGATTAGAAAATCTTTACACATTTTATAATTATATAGACTTTAAGGATGAATTAGTAATTTTATTTTTTAGAACAAATTTAGATTATGTTATTGATTTATTTAATAAAACGTTAGAAGAAGAGAACCTGGATAATATAAAATATGCAAATCAATTTCTATATAATTATACTGATAATGAAAATTTTATTACTTTAGTAGAAAAGGTTATAATATTTCTAAAAAAAAAATATGAAGATTGTGATATTTTGGAACAATATATAAAGGTATATAATAGAATCAAATCAATCTATCATATAGACATTTTTATTAATAATATTGAACCATTATTAGATTTGAAGTTTGAGGATATTAAAGTTATTCCAAATATAGAAAAGAAACTTATAAAACGGATTATAGAAGATATAAAACAACACAAACTATCAGACTATATAAAACTTATTCGATTTGTAGATGAATATATTTTTATCAGCCACTATATAAATAATTTATGTAAACGAATTATAAATAACAAAATAGATATTAATGTAGAATTAAAGTACTATAGCGCATTTAAAAATCTAGAAATGGATTTATATAAAATAGAATTAATTCTAAGTGATGTATCTATAAACAAATCAATAAACAATGAACTATTCTTTTGTAAAACAGAACTATTAACTGGTCGATATATGATATGGCCTCTTAAAAAGAAAGAAAAAATAGTGTTACCTAAATCTTTTAATAACGAACGCAACCTATTAGATTGTTGGTATAACGATAAATTCCCAACAAGAAAACTACATTTTATCCCAACTCTTCTTAGATGCGAAATACAATTTAATGACTATAAATTTAATATAAAAGGTATATATTCAGATATTCTACTAAAATTCAATGATACAGATTCTATAAAACAAGATAGTATTGTGCAAAATATAGACACATTTATAAAGATTAAACTAATAATAAAAAAAAATGATGAATACCATATTAATGATAATTTTTATAGTGAAAAAAAATATATCAAACTAAATTAAACATTTGTAAATTGTGGGTCAGGTGAGTTTATTTCATCATCATCATATACAACATTATCTGTAAGTTTTAGTTTTGTGTGCTTATCTACAATAAATTGTGGAGAGAAATATTTACATTTATTTTGAATATCTAAAATAGCAATCTCTAGTTTGTCCTGAAAATCCTCTTCATTCGGCATTTCCATTTCAAATTTTACCTTAACACTTAGTTTATTATATTCTTCTGCCGCTGTTCTATGTGATTCTTCCTTAGCACTATATCTGGTAGCACTACCAATAGATTGTATAAGAGCAGCAACAGAGGCCATAATACCTACAGATATACCAAATATATTCTGGGTCCTGTTATCTATAAATTCAGACGTAGACATAAATGATCCTATGCCAGATAAACAAGATATAACTATAGATGGACCAAAAATAAATTTATCTAATTTACTGTAATAATTAGAAGATGCCCCATGTATTTCTACCAAAACCTTTAATCTTTTGTAAATTTTTTTATAGAAAATAAATTTTTTCAGGTTATACCAATCTGGATATTTATAGTCATTCTTTAGATTTCTAACAGGAGTACTAATTTCATCATCATCACCCAGAGTGTTCATATATCTGAAACTAATAAATTAATTAAAATATTAGAACTTATTTATTCGTTTAAAAAATGGTTTTTTTTACTATATAGATTATGTACTTATAAAAAAATTGATTTAAATTAATATACACATAAATATTAACAATCATGTTTTCATCAAACAAAAAAATACCGATTGGTATAAAGGATATAATTGAAAGTAGAATAACCACTTGGTATCAGGAAAATCTTAGACGTAGCGATGCTGAAGAACAGTTATCGAATCACTGTAACGGAACATTTGTATTTCGCCCAAATACATCAGTCCCACGTTGCTCATATAATGCAGAAACTATAATTTCTTTGTCTTTAAAAACTCAAATAGGTATAAAACACTTCCTTATAATTTACAAGAATAATAAATGGTGTATTGGTAATGTTGGTAAACAATTTGACATGTTTGGAGATATGCTTATTTATTATTCAAAAAATTGTCCATCGAAAACATATAATACAACACTGATAAAATCTCTACCAGTCTATAATATTTATGAGAAATAGTCTCGTTGGTGTAGTCGGTTATCACGTTCGCTTTACACGCGAAAGGTCGCCAGTTCGAACCTGGCACGAGACTATTCTAGTCTTCTAGAAAATCTAAATCACATGCTTTTTTTTCTTTTTTATTTGACATTTCTTCCAATTGATTCATCTCTTTATCATATCGGACTATATTGTATTTATTTTTTTTATAGAATTTGATTCTTTTAATTGTCTGTTTAGAAAAAATAGAAAAATTATCATTTATATCTATAACCAATGGTACCTTTGTAATCTTATCCTTTTCCTGTCTAAGAATACGACCTACGGCCTGTTCAATATTACTTTTAGGAGAACCAAGTATAATAGTATTAAGTGGATATTTGCAGTCAAACCCTTCACTTGCCATAGAAAATGTTCCAAGAATAACATCACATAGTTCGGTTTCTTCCAGATCCCTCTGTTTCATACCACCCAAATAAAACCCACATGTATACGTAGAATCTGGATAATTATCAAATTTATACTTTAATGTTTTTAGATGTTCACGCCTATCACTTAGAATAAGAATTTTTCTACCATCTAATAGACATTTATATGCCTGATCTACTATTAGGTCAGTTCTCGGTTCATAATTAGTAATATTATTAATCATAATCGGTAGATTCGGTTTCTGTTTCATATTTAAACACATTTTAGAATAAGTTGGATCTTCTTCAAAATAATCTATCACCTTTACATCTACATTTGTATCATCTCTTTGTTTAATACTATAAGCAATTGGACCAAGATACCATTCAAATACCTTAGATAATCCATCTGCTCTTTTGGGAGTTGCAGATAACCCAAGAAGATACTTAAAATTTGTTTTAATAAGAGCCTTTGAAAATACTTCAGCACCCAGATGATGACATTCATCATAAATAACAAATCCAAAATCAGAAAACACTTCATCTTTGTAGTCCTTCATAGAAATACTCTGTAGCATCCCTATAACAATATCCTTATCCTTTGTTTTTATCACATTACCCTGAATTCTACCCACATTTGCCTCTGGAAGAAACTCTTCTATCCTTTCTTTCCACTGATTTAATAGGAACTCTTTATGTACTATAACAAGTGTCTTTACCTTTAGTTCAGCAATTAATTTCAAAGCTAGAACGGTTTTACCATAACCACAAGGAACTGATATGATACCTCCTCCTATCCGTTTAGCTTCTTCAAGATATTTATCAATAATCGGAAGCTGTTTGGGTCTTAGTGATTTTGAAAATTTAATATCTATAGGTGTCGCATTATTCAATTGAATATTATCAGTTAATCCTATTTTATTTATGCCATAAAATCTTGGTAGATATAGTTTCCTTTTGCTTTCACCATAAATAGGAAATGTCGGTGGAGGTGCCCCATAATCTGTGTTTACATATGGTTTTACTGTTAGTTCTTCCCTAATTGATTTAATTAATGATGGTGAATAGTCTTCTTTAATAATCGAATAACCTCTGCTTCCGATTTTCATACTATCTTATTGTTATATATAATTATCTAAATATTCTATAACTTTTTTTATTCTTTAATATTATATGACTGATTTAAATAGGTTTTTAAAGAATGTCCTTATTGTTTTAATAATAGTATTCAACGTCTATTTCATCCCGAAACTTAATAATTCAATTATTGACCTCTTTGATAACATGTTTGTTCGTATTCTTTGCCTTGGAGTTATACTATATACTTGCCTTGATGACCCTATAGTAGCTCTTTTACTTTCTGTATGTTTTGTTATGATGCACACAAAACTACAGGAACACAAAAATATGATTATTAAAGATATAGAAGAAAAAACAGTCGGTAATGATTATAGTATAGAAATAGACGCTGAATTAGATGCTGAATTAGATGCTGAATTAGATGCTGAATTAGACGCTGAATTAGATGCTGAATTAGATGCTGAATTAGATGCTGAATTAGACGCTGAATTAGATGAGGAAGATGAAGTTGTAGATGTTCCTGGAAATATGGCTGGTGCGAAGTTAGAGGAAGTAACACACTATGATCCACTCAATCAAACCGAAAATGTGTTTGAAGAACTAGAACCACTATTAAATGTAACTGATAATAGTTTTAATCCTAAATCATTTGATAGTTCTGATAATTTAAAAATTATTGACCAATTGGATATAGATAGTAAAAAAATAGAAGAATACAATAGAGTTCAATTATAATATTATACAAAACAACGTTCATCATTTCTCCATATACTTAAGATATCAGGGTTACCTAATTTTTCTGTACCAACAATACCTACTATAAGACTCTGAGCTATTTCATGTTTAAATAAATATTTTGTAAGATAAACTGCTATTACAAAAATAGTAACTATGTTTATTAGTATAAATGTTTTTTTAACTATTTGCTTCGTACTCAAAGATAACCCAGTATCTATAGGGGGTTCTTTAATTATTTCCGGTTCTTTTTCTTGTTTAATATCATTCTTTCCCTTTTTTTTACATCTTAGGAATTTATCACTACTTTTATTTACCTTCCTTTCATCTGTTTGTTCGGTTACTTTTCCAGAATTATAGAAAATTTCTCTTGTTCCTATACTTTTAATAGGTCTTGTATTTTTACCTAGATTCTTTTGTAGTATTTCTAGATTGGTTGGACCAATATTACCTATAGTATCCATTACTATATGTTTCATTGGAGTGCAAGGAGGGAAATGTAAACTACCTTCATAAACAAAAAATGATTTTTTTTTAGGTAGTAACATTTCTGCGTTCCAATCATCAGAAACCTCAACAATTTCTTTATTATCTATTTTAATTTCATTAATAAACTGATTCATAAAATTTTCGGTATCTCCAAAATAGTTACCTTCGTTAAACATAACACTAACTATAATACCCCCATTCTCTCCTACCTGATCAGTTAGTGAATGTAGCAAACATATTTCCATATCATAATAGTTTCCATCTATCTGATGTAAACTAGGTGTATGTATAGTAATTTCATTTAGTTTATAGTAAACATTATTATATATAATTCCAGAACCTTTATCATACTGTAAAGATAAATTTTTGTTTTTAATAAATTCAACAGAACATTTAGAAGGTTTATATGAAATTTTTAAATTACACAAATCCTGACACTGCTGTATTAGTTCAGTATCAATATTTATTGGCGATTGTTTACTACCTCTACAATCTCCAGACCAATAACTAGTTTCCCCATAAGTCCATTTACTTGCCATTATGTATAATTATATATTTTATTTTAAAATTATATAATTATGATAACTAATTTTGATAAAACTCCTGTATATATATTTTTTAGCGATTTATACAAAATTCTTAAGACTCTAATAGTACATATTACCAAACTTCTTCTTGCAGATTATAATATAGTAGAACCCAAAAAAACAAAGTCTCCATTTGAAAATAATAACAATAACAATAACAATGAATATAAATATAAACCCTTTACATATAAACCTCCTGAAGTAAAAATAGATTTTTTAAATGATTTACCCAAACCTGTTTATGGAAAACCAGCCAAACAAGATGAACCCTTAATGGCACACAACATTAATGATAACCATGAATTCTCTTACGATACACTAAAACCATCTATCACTATAGAACCTCTTCATACCATGAATATCACAGATAACTTCACGAAACCAAATATACCCTATAAAAAGGAATGTAAGCAATGGGACGAATTAGACTATGTAAATAGACCGTGGTTTCCTCTATAATTATTGACTTTTTTTTACAAAAAAAAAATTGATTTTATATTCTTCTTGATAAGCAATTAACACATCAACCAACAACCTTACCGAACGACTATAAACAATCTTTCTAGCAATCTTAACAACAAAAACAAACCAACTAAAACCAAAAACAAACTAAAAAACAATCATGACTATGTCTACATTCGCATCCCTTAACATGTCCGACTCTATTGTCGTGACTACAACAAACCCAAAAACAAAGTCCCATTCAAAGGGCGACAAATACTACCTCAAGAAGCAAGAAAAGAAGAAGCGCGACGCAATGATCAAGAAGAATCGCTCAGAAAAAATGGATACAAACAACGTCTATTCCCGCCGCGAATATGGGCGCTACAATGGAAGCAAGCCTTTCGAAATCTACACAAAACACGACTATCCGACCAAGTATGAAGAAGAGCGGCAGTTTATGAACCAGAAAGACGTCGATAAGTCTTTTGTCGATGAAATCTACGAGGAATACAGCGAGCAGATGCAGAATTGGGACGACCAACACGTATACGATGATGATGAATTGCCTGAACAGGCACCAAAATACATGGGTAACAGGAAGACCAAGAGGTCTTCATCATTTGATGACTACCTAGACGAACCCCCAACAAAGAAACTCAAGTCAAAGACTAATATCCATAATGAGATTAAGGCCGAACTTATCCAGATTAGGTATGAAGTAGATGAGACCCTCACCTTTATGAAAGAAGAGTGGGAACGCATTGACCACAAAATCAAACTCTTGGCAAATAACATGAATAGCGTTACAGAAAAAACCTGGATGGACGATGATGACCTCAACTGGATGTCAGAATCGTCGAGGGGCTACCTGGTAAATTCACCAGATTATGATGAAGATTACTACAATTAATAGGATAGAAGTATTAGAATAGTAGTAGAATAGGTAGTAGTAGAATAGATTTTTTTCTATAATTTTACTTTATAGACCTACAAATAGATAGATTTTATAAATCTAAAAAAATTGAATATAAATTAATTCTAAATAGGATATTAACCAACCAACCCAATACAAAGACTTACACCCGACACAATACAAAGACTTACACCCGACACAATACAAAGACTTACACCCGACCATGTTTGCCAATTTTATTAATTTGTTTGGAGCGTGGAATACGCTGATCTGTATGGATGAAGAAGAAGAAGAAGAAGAACCCTGGACTCGCAAAATCTGTGTTAAAGGCAGAGGAACATTTACAAAAAAAGACATATACGAACATCTGACCGAAGCTCACTTTGGTACAATCGTAGGCATAGAACTATACAACAACAAAAACAACAACTACTACAGTTCATACTGTAATGAACCACAATCAGATGTAGGATTTACTGCAATTGTATATATTAACGAAAAAACCGATAAAAACAAGACACTTTATAGGCTATTGGAAGTTCAAAATGATACAATAAATCTATATTACTACTGGGACACATACTGGTATATTAGTAAGTATGTATCAGACGAACAGATTAATGGCCCTCTGCCTGTTTCAAAAAATCCAGAAGGTGAAGAATGGAGACATGAATGTAAGTTGAAGGAGCTGGAAGGAGGGTCGATTAACTCTGATGTAAATCCTAAAAGGATACGAATTAGTGGATCGTGGGATACATACCCTCATGTCAAGGTATAGTTATATAATAGTAGTTAGTGTTAGTATATTTTTTATTGATTAAGAATAGTATTTAATTCAGAAAATACTTCTCTCCATTCTAAACTTTTATAGGTATGAGTAAGTTCCTCATCTTTTTTAATATCTCTAACAGCATATATTTCAAATCTATTTTCTTTAAAAAATCGTTTCATAATTGTATTAGCATTTCCTTTTTTAGCTGTATTGTAATAGGTTGCACAACCGGAAGTAAAAGCCCAAGTTTTATTTGGAATTTCATCGGACCAAGTAAATACGTGTGGATTTTTCATACCATCAAAGTTATCCAATACCCTAACAATGCCCATCTCCACCAGTTCTCCATTTTTTATATCAGTATTGGCAAAAGCACCATCAAATTCATTTGACTTTATAGAAAAACTAGACGTTTTCACATATACCTTTGAACAATCCACTTTACTCATTTAATAATAATTATCTATTTAGTTTTAAATGGAACAATTATACTACATAAAATAAAAAGGAAATTAAATTATTTAAACAAATCTGGTGTAATATATAAAATGTCCTTTTCAAAACACAGACCTAAGATGTCTAGTGTAAAAAATAATTTGATGGAGGAGGAAGAGGATGAGGTTACGGTAAATATCTATACTATGAATAACCGCATCTATTTTTATGATGATATCAATAAATTTTCAGCACTTAGACTAAGGGTAGAACTTGAAACACTTGCAAATAAAACAGAATATATTGCTTCTACTAACAATATTGATCCTATCCCTATTTATTTGTATATTAACAGTGAAGGTGGTGAAGTAGGGAGTGCTCTAGCTATTGTAGATTATATTCTAAATTGTAGGGTTCCAGTTTATACAGTTATTGAAGGCGAGGCTTGTAGTGCAGCAACTCTTATTTCAATTGTTGGTGATAGGCGTTTTATGACTAAAAATTCTCATATGCTTATCCATCAGGTACGTGGTGGTCTGTGGGGTCGTATGAATGAATGTGAAGATGAAATGAAAAACATCAAAACATTTAACAATAAACTTATTAAACTTTATAAAAAATATACAGATATTCCTGAGACTAAACTAGAAAAGATTCTTAAAAAGGATATCTCATGGTCTAGTAAAACTTGTCTTAAACTAGGACTTATCGACGAAATCCTTGAATAAATTATTATCTAGTGCAATAGTTTCTTTTTGGTCATCTAATAAGATATTTTCAAGTATTAAAATTATCTGTGTTTTATCATGAATCTTAATTTTATTTTTATATATAATATCTACTAATTCACTTATAACTTTTGCTGTAGGTTCGTCTATAGAATCTATCCTTTTTTCTTTTATACTTATATTGATTTTATGATTAATTTTATCAATATTATTAATCATGATTCTATTTGGTTCTATATCTAATTTATTGGATAAAGTTGTTATTATTTTATTTTCTAAATCGATATGATGTCCTATATTTTTAGGAATAAATTCAATCGTAACACTAACCGTTTTATCGGTAGGGTCTCTCTCATAATCTACAAATTTATTACAAATGTTATATGTTTTACCAGTTGGTTTAGTGTATTTAGTACTTGAAAATAAACTATAATTATTCGACCACAAATTTATGTTATTATTACTCCATTTATTTACAATTTTGTTATTTTCTTCTACATATTCTAATGGAATAGATGATAACATATCACTTGATGGTTCTGTTTTATCTGTTGTCACTATATCTCCAGTAGTAGTGTAACCATCATGTGTATTTGGTTTCCAAAAACATACTTCTGTATCTTTAGTTTTATGACATAGAGGTTTAGGGTCAAAATATAAGACATCTTTGCAATTAGATTTATGAACGGTTGGTGTTTCAATTATATTATTTGGATCAGTATTATTGTTAAGTATTATATCACCTAAAATTCTATAATCTTCATCAGCAATAGGACGCCATATACTAACCGTTTTATTATTTTTTTGATTCGACCAGATTTTATCATATTTTTTTGTAGATTTTACATTTAATAATTTATTAGGTTTAATGTTGGTTTCTGGCAAATAATAATGGGTTTCTTCATCATCTGTTGTGAAAAATGGTGAATGATGTATCTTCCAGAATTCAGTTTTAATTTCTGTATCATCCAATTTTAACTTTATTTTCGTTATTAATTCCTCTATTTCTGTTTCTTCTGTAAATTTACTACTAATACCCTGAACTCTATTTAGAGATGGTTTATTTTTACTTATTATATAAGATAAAAACCTTATATTTTCTTTACCTTTAGGAACCCATACTCCATATTTTTTATCTATCATAGTTTTTAATGTATAATCCACTGGTTTATTTTCTTTATTGAATTTTACTAAAACTGATATAGTTTCTGGTTTAGTATTTTCTGTAGTTACTATTTGTCCTAAAGGAAAATAATTATCAATAGGTTCAGGTTCCCATATAAATAATTCGGTTGCCTTAAAAACCAATTTATATTTATTCGTTTTTTTTATAACTATTTCAGAATCTATCTTTTGTTCCTTTGTTACTGCTTTCTTTTTGTGTTTCTTTTTTTCCTTTTTAACTGAAAAGTTTTCGATCTTCTCTGTTTTTATACAATCAATAATTAAATAAATAATTATTAATAATAATAATAAATATAGTTTCATTATAATATAATTATACAATTTTTTCTTAAAAATACGACTTAATCTCTATTAATAAACATATGGGATATATTTTGGGGCATCAAATTTAAGTATCTGGACTTTAAATGTACCATTATATTGTTCGATTGATATCTCATCGTTATTATAAATTTCTTTACAGCCTCTCTGGTTATCAGAGCAATTATCACTACCAATTGTTAATGGTATTTTAAAATTATTTTTATCCATTATATAATAGTTCCAGGTGTTTGCACCTTTATACAATGGTTTTCCAAATAACTGGAGTATAACCGTTTTATCATTATTTCCAGGATCAGTAAATTCATCACTATTATTTGTTACTTTATGAAGAACACCTACCTGCTGATAATCACCACCGGATCCCCTTGTTTCCATATTAATAGGCATTCTACCTACATAACTACCAGTAGAATGATGGTCTCTTTTAAGAGGAGGCATCAATGGATTGTGTAAAACTTCTAAATCTCGGTTTATAATACGCGAATCATCCCTGAGCAGTTTGGAATCGATATCGATATCTATATCTAATTGTTTATTATCCTTATTAGATTTCTTTAATTTTTTAAATAATCTTTCCTCTAATTCATTAATAGAATCAACATTATTACTTCTATATATACCTTTAATATAGTTATTAGTAAATAAATACATTCCTACTAACAAAAATAATGAAATATATATCACATGTATATTATTTATACAAATAGTATTAGTCGGACATTTATTCATATTTATATTTATATAATATTTAATTTATTCAATTCGTTATTGTAGTTTTCTATAATACTTAGATTCTTCTTAATAATTGAAAGTGCTTTTGCAGTTGAATTAATTTTGTTTTTATCTATCTGAAATTTATCCAGGGTTTTACTATTATAGTCCCTTTTAAATTGCGAGATTTTTTTTAAAAATTTGTCAATTGTACAATTGATTATTGTACATGAGATAAAATTCGTATCATTATCTTCTACAGAAGATGCCTTGCTTTTTGATTTATTTATATACCAACGGTGGTGTCCGTCTATAATAAAATTATCATTAGTAATAATAATCGGTTTGTTTAGTTCCTCTTTATCTAAAGATATCCCTTTAATTTTTGATGAACTTAGTTCTGATTTGGTTGGTATTAAATCTGACATATCTACCTTTCGGGTTGATATATCTGTCGGCTTATCCTGTTTAGTTTTATCTACATATTTAGATATCAAATTATCTGATAATTCTTCTATTACATTCTTGTAAATAGATTTAATTGTTTTCTTTTTTTTTTTTGGTGTAGTAGTTTTTCTAGCAGGCGTGTCTGAATTTGATTCAAAATTCTCTAATAAATGAAAATGTTTTACTATACTTATACTTATAATTATGCAATATATACCCATTAATAATGTTATTTTATCAGTAATAAAATTATTTAGAACTGAAAACATTAAAACAAATATGACTATGTTATAGTATTTCTTAATATATACATTAAACAGTAAATAGAATAAAACTAAAATGAAAATTAAATTTTTATTTAATTCGGTATACATAAATATAAACAACAAATTTTTTATAAGAGTAAATTACTAATAAAAAAGATAATACCAGACAACAACGATTTTATTAACAACACAATAATTATATTATATTTGTTAAAGATTTCTTTATCCGGCAAAATGTTCTCTATAAATTTAGTTGAAACATTCGAAAAAACACAACTAGATAAAATAATTACAATTATTGCTGGTTTTAGGTTTTCTAATATTTTATCTATTAAACTCTTCTCAGCTGGTGGTTCCTCTTTCTTAACCGGAGGATGTGGTTGCTGATACTGTGGGTGGTATTGCTGTTGATGATATTGTTGGTTTGGATCTTGGTGATGATATTGTTGGTTTGGATCTTGGTGATGATATTCTTCTTCCTCATCGTATTCATGTTCAAGTCTCTGCTGTTCTTCTATTTGTCTATTCATATTCTCTTCCATTCTCATTTGTTCTTCTTTTTGGGTGTCATCTATATTAGTTTCTATAACCGGTGCGTCAATATTATTCAAAATGCCCTCAACCAAATTTTTATCTTCATTATCAATAAAATCACTAATAGGTCTAGATTTACTCATATATATTTTTTAATAAATCTTTTTATAAAATAAAACGAATTAATTTATAATTATACAATTTCTTTTACTGATTAAAGTATGAAAACTTAATGCTAATATTAATGCAAGTATAATAGAAATTAAATTTTGTAACATATAAAATATACTTATATTTTTTTAACTAATTTTGGCGATTTTGTGATAAAATAAACGAATATAATACATAACATAAATATTATTAGAAAAAGGTCTACATTTAAGAATTTATTTAGTTCCATTATATTTATATATCATTTTATTTTTTTACCCATGATTTCTGCTCTTCAGATTTTTTAAGTTTATCTGATGTCCTTAAACTTATCTTTATCTTGCCTTTACTAGAATCAGATGTAATACCTTTGCATTCATCTAATTTATTACATTCTTCTTTTGCCTGTTCTAATGTTGTAAGTTTTTCTTCTGTCTTTATTTGCTGTTTACCTTTACCTGAACTTAAAGATGTATCTTTGTATGGACCATCCCAGTCTTTGCTGCCAGGGTCTCGGTCCGTATCATTTACAGATGGATTAAATTTTATTTTTAATTTCTTCTTCGGTTTCTCGTCTTTATCTTCGTCTTTTTTCTCGTCTTTCTTAGCGTCTTTATCTTCTTTCTTTTTAATTTTTTTAATTAGTTTCTTTTTAACTGGTTCACCTTGCTTCTTAACAATAGGCTCCTGAACTAATAGTTTCTCATATTTTAGGGAAACACTATGTGTATCTGTATCATTCCAGAATAAATTAGAATTATTATTTTCTCTAATCTTTCGTTCTAATGATAAAAGTTTGTTTTCCTCAATATATTCACGTATTAAACTTTCTCTTTCTTCAATATTATTAGTAGTTAAATTCACCCTTTTAATTTTTTCATTAAGTATAAATAAATTCCTTTTTGTTTCTATTTTTTTCTTAAGAATAATTTCATTATCTATATTCTTATTATTACTAATAAACTCTAAACAAATTTTTTTGTATTTTATTAATTTTAAATATTCTTCCTTTAGTTCATCAAAATTATCAGTATTATTTCCTTCTATATCATCTCTTTTTTTCTTTAGACGATAAATAATTTCATTTATCTGGATATGTATAAAGTCTAAAATATCATTAACCCTTCTATATTTTGGTAGAACTATAGTTGTTTTTTTTCCATTAGTTAATGAGGTTTTTACCAATTTACCATCTAATTCATCATAAGTAAATTTAGTTAAGTTTCCCTTTTGATTTTTTTCCTTTAAAAATCTCCCATAACTATCTAAATAATCCAAATAATTATCCGTTTCCAAATAATCTAAAGTTTCTATTTTATTATCTTTACCACCACCAGATTTTATAGATGTGTCTTCTTTTTCATCTAATAATGCAACAAAGTTCGGACATGACTCAACTTCTATATCAGAAGATTCTACTTCAACTTCTGGTTCAGTTCTTGGTGTAAAAACAAATACTGGCTTTTCTGTTATATCTTCAAATAGAGCATCGTTTACATCATCATCCAAATCTAATGAAAAATCACCCTCTAGTTCGTCTTTTTCTTTTTCTTCTTCTTCATCATCATTTGTAACAGTTAAATCATCCAAATTTATAGTTTCTTCATCTAAATTAAACTCTGGTATATCAAGGCCTAAGTCTTCCTTTACCTCATGTGGTTCTGTACTGCTTGAAATATCTACAATAGTTGTTAATAATTGATTTTCTTCGCTAAGATCACATGTTTCAGATAAAGGAGGGGTTAAATCAACCTCTTCTAAATCTAATAAATTTAAAATATTGGTGTCTTCTACTTCAGGCACTTCTGGTTCTAGGGTAATGGGTACTTCAGGCACTTCTGACACCTCAAGTTTAGGTTCAGCATTATCAAGAAGTGTAACATTAATAGACATAATATAATATAATAGTATAAAAATTATTTAAAATAATATATAATTATTTATAAATTGTAATCATCAAAACGATGATTCTTAGAATGTTGGGTTCTAACCTTTTCAACATATTTATCTGTATTCGAAGTACTTAATACAAGACGTTCTCTATCAGTTTCTTCCATAATAGAATTCGTATATTCTTTGTTAAATTTTTCATCATCAGTAAAAACACCTGAACCTTCTTCTCTATAACTAAATCTTGGCAATAGTTTACTATCAAATTCAAGTGCATTTCTTGGAACACCAGAACCAAACACAAATGCTGGACTAGAAATTGGTGCTTTATCATTTATACATTTTGGTATTTCTCTACGGGTTTCCCATTTATCTGGTGGCATATAGACATAACCTGGAACATAGGTTGTATCATATGGATTTTGGTCAGAATACTTTTTATTTAAGTAAATTATCTGTTTCCATAATTGACTATCAGGGGTAGACATAAGAATATCTCTATCATATTTTGTTAGTTTCCTTAGTGTTTTATTTCTTATAGCTGTCTTAAATTCCTGTAGAAGTATATTATTTTCATTAGTATTATAACTATTTAGATTGGATTTAGAAGCTATTAATTTTTTAGTATAGGAAACAATGTCTTGCAAAGCCTCTGAATTATCTGAAGTAATATCCACTGATAGTGTAGAATCAAGTAAACCTAATAATTTTTCTTTATCTAAATTATCTAATTGGTTGAGTCTGGGTTTAAGACGCTCAAATTCTTTATCATTCATTGTTTTAGGATTTAATTTCTCTATAGATTCAATTATACTATTTAACTTATTATGATGACTATTATCTATATTCGAATTTGAACTATAAGACATAGGTAACATTGGCATTTGGGTAGACATTGGTGTCATCTGACCCATAAGAGCCAACTTACTTAGTTCATTATTTTGTGATTTTTTTACCGTATTGGAAATATTCATGGTTTGGTTTTCCATTACTTTCTCGACAGCTAACATAGAATTTTTAAGTTTATTTATTTCCATACTAGTGTTTTCTGTTTTAGGTTGGGAAAGCAACTTAGTTAACTGATTGGTTTGAGATTTTAATAAATTGTGTGATTCATGTACCTTATCATGTAGTGCCTTTAATTTAGGATCATCAGATTTATTGTTATTTAACTCGGATAATTCATCGGTCTGATTAGTTAACATTTTCCCGACTGATTTTATTACACGTACATCAGCATCAGAACCCTTCCCTATTTCATTCTTAAGAGATTCTTCTAAACCTTCAATTTGTTCTATTAAAGCATCATGTTTTTCCCTTGCATTTGTAACTTCTAATGCTTTAACTCTTAATCTCTCCGTTTCTTCCCTTGCTTTAGCCAATTTGTTATTACTAATACTTTTAAGTTTAGTTGCTTTAATATCTGATTGCGATTCCTTAATTTCGTCTATTTTAGTTAGTATAGGAGTTAACTGTCCTTCTAATAAAGTCTTCATTTGTGCTAATTGTGGGCTTAGATTAGTACCAGCATTAATACCAGACTTAGCAGTTACAATAGTATAAATTTGACCTTGTATGTCCATATTTAATTGATTTATTTTAATAAGTTCTTGTTCATATAATTCTTCTAATTCATCTAATTCATATAATAAACCATCAGCATTAATACTTGATTTAATATCACCTAATTCATTATTTATACTAACTAAATTTAATCCAGCTGCTTTTAACTTTTCGTGATGGCCATCTAATTCTATTAGTGTAGGGGGGGGGGTCAATTTCTGCATTTTAGTTTTTATTTCGTCTAAAACGGCTTCCGCCGCCGAACTTTTGGTAACTTGTTCATTTATTTTTATAGTATATGTAGCTGTTTTTTCGAGACCAGTTAAGTAAACCCAAGTACCATTAATTTCATTTATTTTAGAAGTCAAGTCAGCCACTTTAGAAGTCAAGTCAGCCACTTTAGATGTGTCGGTCACCGCGGCGTACAATTTTTTTGCAACTGTATATAAACGCACGACATTCTCTTTACGAACTGTAAAAGCTGAAAAAAGTTGGGAGTCCCAATCTTCATATGTTTTAGTTGTTAACAAGCCTTCAGCATCTATGTCTGCCTCAAGTTTATCGAAAGCAGCAAGAGCCGCCTCCGCGGCCGCCTCCGCGGCGGCAGCACCAGTGCCAGTACCAGTGCCAGCAACATCACCCCCGAATAACTTCAAAGAGCGCAAGCGCGCAGCAGCCATCTCACTTACAATAGTAGCAATTTGTTCTGTTATGCCAGTCTTTAATTGTTTTATTTTACTAAGTTCTGTATCATATAATGTTTTAATATCATCTAATTCATATAATAAACCATCAGCATCAATCTTTAATTTAATATCACCTAAGTCACTAATTATACTATCTAAATTAGAACGAGCTGTTGTTAACTTTCCTTTATGGACATCTAATTCTATTACTGTAGGCGTGCCGGGTTTCAGCATTTTATTTGTTATTTCTTTTAAAACGGCTTCCTCATCCGAACTTTTGGTAACTTGTTCATTTATTTTTATAGTATATCTAGATGTTTTATGAATTACAGTCCATCCCACCCAACTTGCTTTATGGTCATCTATATATTGCACCATAGCGGCCGAGCCCGTGTTGTCCCCCACACCGTCGTACAAATCTTTTGCGACTGTAAATAAAAGCATGACCTCATTGAACTGAACTGTAAAATCTGGAAAAAGATCGCCTGCCCATAGATTCAGGTTGGCGTCGGTGTCGGTCTCGGTGAACAAGGGAGAGGCAGTGAACTCTGCAAAAAGATTATCCCAAGCATCAAACGCTTCCTTTTCCTTCTCGGCGGCAGCAGCAGCATCGGAGAAATCTTCCCTGTTATTAGTATGAAGTGTATAACATTTGTGTAAAATTACACAAATAAAAAATACCAAAAACAATATTATTATTTTTCTAATATTCATTTTCATATATTATTATAAAATATTTTATTATCAAATAAATTAAATTTACCAGTTATCTGGATGTATATGGAAAAATCCATCAATATGTTTTTCATTATTATTATATGTTGGTTCAGAATATTTATCATTTAATTTAAGTATTTGTTTCCATAATTTATTATCGTAATTTAAATTAGAAAGAAGAAGTTTTCTATCTTTCTCGCTAATTCTTGTTAATGTACCCTTTCTTAATGCTTTAGATATTTCCATTATTAGTATTTCTCTTCCGGTTTTATTATAATTATTAAGATTAGATTTAGATTCTATAAGTTTATTTGTATAAGAAACGATATTTTCTATATCTTTGGAATTATTTTTTTCTACCTTTATTTCTAAAATGGAAGTTAAGAGACCTAATAATTGATTTTTATCTAAATTATTTAAATTATTATAGTCTTTATTTAATTTAGTAAACATTTTCTTATCCATAGATTTAATATGAAGTTTATTTAATGATTCTATTATATTATTTAACTTTTCATGATGATTATTTGATTTAATGGGTAAAATTGTTTTATTTTTAGATTTGTAATATTTGTTTCTAGTTTTTGTAACTGTATTAGAAAGTGAACTCGTCTCTGTTTCTATTAACTGTTCTACATTAATAATTGATTTTTTGAGTCTATTAATTTCTGAAACAGTTTTTGGGGATTTAGGCTGTTTAAGTAATTCTTCTACTTTACTAGTTTGAGATTTTAGTAGTTCTTGAGACTCATGAAGTTTTGTTTTTATTGCATTTAACTCTGTCGCATACTTATTATTTGAATCAGTTATATTATTTATTTCAGCTAATTTTACCAATTTTTCAGTCTGGTTATTTAAACTTTCTTCTAAGGAACTTATTATAGAAATATCCCAATCTTCTCCCTTTTCTAGTTCTTTTTTTAACGCTGATTCTAGTTCTGTTATTTTGTTTAATAAAACTTGATGTTTTGCTTCTTCTTCTTCCTTTTCATTTTTTAAATCTGATACAGTACTATTTGTAGTTGTGGGCGAGACAAATTGATAATTATTATAAGACTTCTGGATTTGGTTTATGTCATCCCTTATTGGCGTGAATATACTATTAAATAATAATTTATAATTTGTTGGTGTAGTTTGAGGGACTGTTGTATTTGATGGGGGAACTGTTGTATTTGATGGGGGAACTGTTGTATTTGATGGGGGAACTGTTGTATTTGATGGGGGAACTGTTGTATTTGATGGGGGAACTGTTGTATTTGATGGGGGAACTGTTGTATTTGGAGTATTTGAAATTGATTCCTTAGCATTACAACTTCCGGTTATTTTATAAGGGTAAGTTTTATCTTGTGTTGTTTCTGGGAGTACATAAGGGTTACAGTTACTATTTATTTTATTTATAACAAAATATTCTGGAGAGCCTATTTTTAAAGACATCCAGAAATATAATGCTTCTACAAGACTATTTTGTTTATTATTGTCTATAAATCCAATCTTATCAGGATCGTATATTACTTCTGTAGGATTTGATAAATAATATGTTAATTCTGTTAACATATCGCCTAATGCTATAATTGTGCTCTTATATATGCCCATTAGTGCTTTCACTGTATATTCCGTATTAACCAAATAGTCTTTTTCAGGTGCCTTATCAATTAGTGCTTTTAGTTCAATTATAGTTTTATCGAGAATTTGTGAATATTGGTTTGTTGGAAACTGACCTATTAGTGTTTTTCTATTTTGGTAGTCATATGCCCATCTTTTCAACGGAAGTGACTTAATTATATCATTTGGATCTAATAGATTTAACTTTTTTATTAAATCTTCAAGAGCTTTTTTTGATTTGGTTAAGTCTTCCTTATATTTATTTACATGGATTACTAAAGTTTTTGTGTATTTATCTACATATGACTGATTTTGTTTTTCTATTTCGTCAACTTTAGTTTTTATTTCTTGAAATTTTTCTACTAAATTAAGTTTGGCCTCTTTAATTTCCTTTTTTTTAGTATCGATAGGGTTCAGGAATTTTGACGTTCCGGTCTTTTGCTCTAATGAACTAAGTATAACATTATAATGATTAATCTCATATTTAATATTATTAAAATCTAAAACTAAACTGTCTATATTGTTTTGTACTTCTTCTATTGTAGTTTGAGATAAGAAAGGTTCCTCACCATAGATTAGTTTTAATTTTTCTTCTATATCATTGTAAGTGATGTTATATATTGGAGACCTTTTTAAATTACTAATTTTTTTTTCTAAATCATAAATTTCTTGTGATGATGGGAAACCCGTATATAAATTTATAGCGTCTTGTTCTAAAGAAAAGAAATTCTCCATATTATTGTTAATAGAATTACATTTTTTTACAAAAAAACATATTAAAAGTAATAATAATACAATTAAAATTAGTTTTACACGAACCATTACATTTATATAACAAAATAAAATTATTACATTTATTTTATTAAGGTAAGAACATAGTCTAATTTTTTATGGTATAGAGAATCAATATTATTCTGGGGTTTTAATTGTTTTAAAATTTGTAATATATAGTCTAATTTTTCATGATAATTAAACTGTTCACAATTAGGTAATTCAATCTGATGTAATTTTTCAATAATAAAGTTTATTTTTCCATTCTTAGAATCATCAGTACTATTTAATGATTGTAATTTTCCGAACATTTCTAGAACATAATCTAGTTTTGTATGATAATCGTCTAAAATTTTCTTTTGAGGATTCATTTTTTCTATCATTTCAAGAACATAATCTAATTTTTTATGATAAATATCATCTTTTTTATTTAATTTGTTATATTCTTTTAATTTCATTATTACATAATTTAACTTTTTATTATAACTTGCATCACCACTTTTACATTTAAATTCGCTTAATTCTTTTAATTTAACATAAACATAATTTATTTTTGTATCATATGGTTTATTAAATACTTCCGTATTTTTATAAAATTTATAACTAGAAGCAGTTGTATATGACCTAGTTTGTCTTGTTGGCTTATACTGTGTTGTTGATGAAGGTTTATAAGGGGTTGTTAATGATGGTTTAGAAGTGGGTGTTATTGAGTGTGGGTTATAAGGGGTTGTAGGTGATTTAGGTTTATATGGTGTTGTAGGTGATTTAGGCTTATATGGTGTTATTGAGGGTGGGTTATAAGGTGTTATAGGTGATTTTGGATTATAAGGTGTTATAGGTGATTTTGGATTATAAGGAGGTGTAGGTGATTTTGGCTTATAAGGTGTTATTGAGGGCGGGTTATAAGGTGTTGTAGGTGATTTTGGCTTATAAGGTGTTATTGAGGGCGGGTTATAAGGTGTTGTAGGTGATTTTGGCTTATAAGGTGTTGTAGGTGATTTTGGGTTAGTAGATGGATCTGTAGTAGTAGGTATTTCCGTTGTAGTTTTACTGTATGGGTTACACGTATCAGTTACACTAACCGGTGCTTCTGCTGGTAATGACTGTGTAGTTGTAGGTGGCTTTACTTCATAAGGACTACATGTATCAGTTACACTAACTCGTGATTTTTTAGTTGTAGCAGCATCTGTAGTTGTAGATTCTGTAGTTGCAGGTGGCTTTACTTCATAAGGACTACACGCATCAGTTACACTAACTCGTGATTTTTTAGTTGTAGCAGCATCTGTAGTTGTAGCTTCTGTAGTTGCAGGTGGCTTTACTTCATAAGGACTACACGCATCAGTTACACTAACTCGTGATTTTTTAGTTGTAGTAGCATCTGTAGTTGTAGCTTCTGTAGTTGTAGCTTCTGTAGTTGCAGGTGGCTTTACTTCATAAGGACTACACGCATCAGTTATACTAATCGGCGATTTCGTAGGCAATGACTCTGTAGTTGTAGCATCTGTAGTTGTAGCATCTGTAGTTGTAGCATCTGTAGTTGCAGGTGGTTTTACTTCATAAGGACTACACGCATCATTTACACTAACTCGTGATTTTTTAGTTGTAGTAGCATCTGTAGTTGTAGCAGCATCTGTAGTTGTAGCAGCATCTGTAGTTGCAGGTGGCTTTACTTCATAAGGACTACACGCATCAGTTATACTAATCGGCGATTTTGTAGGCAATGACTCTGTAGTTGTAGCATCTGTAGTTGCAGGTGGCTTTACTTCATAAGGACTACACGCATCATTTACACTAACTCGTGATTTTTTAGTTGTAGTAGCATCTGTAGTTGTAGCAGCATCTGTAGTTGTAGCAGCATCTGTAGTTGCAGGTGGCTTTACTTCATAAGGACTACACGCATCAGTTATACTAATCGGCGATTTTGTAGGCAATGACTCTGTAGTTGTAGCATCTGTAGTTGCAGGTGGTTTTACTTCATAAGGACTACACGCATCATTTACACTAACTCGTGATTTTTTAGTTGTAGTAGCATCTGTAGTTGTAGCAGCATCTGTAGTTGTAGCAGCATCTGTAGTTGCAGGTGGCTTTACTTCATAAGGACTACACGCATCAGTTATACTAATCGGCGATTTTGTAGGCAATGACTCTGTAGTTGTAGCATCTGTAGTTGCAGGTGGCTTTACTTCATAAGGACTACACGCATCATTTACACTAACTCGTGATTTTTTAGTTGTAGTAGCATCTGTAGTTGTAGCAGCATCTGTAGTTGTAGCAGCATCTGTAGTTGCAGGTGGCTTTACTTCATAAGGACTACACGCATCAGTTATACTAATCGGCGATTTTGTAGGCAATGACTCTGTAGTTGTAGCATCTGTAGTTGCAGGTGGCTTTACTTCATAAGGACTACACGCATCAGTTACACTAACTCGTGATTTTTTAGTTGTAGTAGCATCTGTAGTTGTAGCAGCATCTGTAGTTGTAGCTTCTGTAGTTGCAGGTGGCTTTACTTCATAAGGACTACACACATCAGTTATACTAATCGGCGATTTTGTAGGCAATGACTCTGTAGTTGTAGCTTCTGTAGTTGCAGGTGGCTTTACTTCATAAGGACTACACGCATCAGTTATACTAATCGGCGATTTTGTAGGAAATGACTCTGTAGTTGTAGCATCTGTAGTTGCAGGTGGCTTTACTTCATAAGGACTACACGTATCAGTTACACTAATAGGTGATTTTGTAGGCAATGGCTTTGTAGTTGTAGCATCTGTAGTTGCTGGTGGCTTTACTTCATAAGGACTACACGTATCAGTTACACTAATAGGTGATTTTGTAGGCAATGACTTTGTAGTTGTAGGAGGATTTACTTCATAAGGACTACACGTATCAGTTACATTAATAGGTGCTTCTGTCTTTTTATTATCCGGTTTAAAAGATAAACATTTACTTGTAACAATAACTTCTGGTTCTGTAGTTTTAGAAACAGATTCATTTGGTTTATATGGTGTGCATCTATTATTATTATTTATTTGATTCACTTGTAATTTCGTAGTTGTAGATGTATTCTCATATGCCCTACATTTATTGTTAACACTAATAGGTGATTTTGTATTTGTAGCTTCTGTAGTTGTAGGAACTGTAGTTGTAGGAACTGTAGTTGTTGGAACTGTAGTTGTAGTTTTAGGAGGCTTTATTTGATAAGGACTACATGTATCAGTTACAATAACTGATGCTTCTTTATTATCCGTAACTGTTGTGTTAGGTTTAAAAGATAAACATTTACTTGTAACAATAACTTCTGGTTCTGTAGTTTTAGGAACAGATTCATTTGGTTTATATGGTGTACATTTATTATTATTTATTGTATTTACTTGTAATTTCGTAGTTGTAGATGTATTCTCATATGACCTACATATATTGTTAACACTAATAGGTGATTTTGTATTTGTAGCTTCTGTAGTTGTAGCCTCTGTAGTTTTAGGAACTGTAGTTTTAGGAGGCTTTATTTCATAAGGACTACATGTGTCAGTTACACTAACTGTAGTTTCTTTATTATCCGGATCCGTTGTGCTAGGTTTAAAAGATAAACATTTACTTGTTACAATAACTTCTGGTTCTGTAGTTTTAGGATAATAATCATTAGGTTTATATGGTGAGCATCTCTTATTATTTATTTGATTCACTTGTGATTTCGTAGTTGTAGTTGTAGATGTATTATCATATGGTCTACATATATTGTTAACCCGAATACCTTTAGATGCTTCTTTAGTAGCAGTCGTAGTAGTAGCAGCCGTAGTTTCTGGTGACTCCGTTGTAGTTTTACTGTATGGTTTACATGTACCAGTAATACTTGCGTCTGTTTTTGTTTTACTGAATGGTTTGCATGTACCAGTAATACTTGCTTCTTTAGTAGTAGCAGCCGTAGTTTCTGGTGATTCCGTAGTAGTTTTACTGTATGGTTTACATGTACCAGTAATACTTGCTTCTTTATTTGCAACCGTAGTAGCAGCAACCGTAGTAGCAGCAACAGTAGTAGCAGCAGCCGTAGTTGCTGGTGCTTCCGTAGTTGTATCTGGTTTAGTTGTAGGCAATGATTTGAGTTTATAAGGACTACAATTACCTGTTATACTAACCTGGGATTCTGATACCTTATTTTCCGGTTTAAAAGATAAACATTTACTAGTTACAATAACTTCTGATTTCGTAGTTGTAGGAACAGATTCATCCGGTTTATATGGGTTGCATCTATTATTATTATTTATTTTAGTAACTTGTGATTTCGTAGTTGTAGATGTATTATCATATGGTCTACATATATTGTTAACACTAATACCTTTAGATGCTTCTTTAGTAGCAGTCGTAGTAGCAGCAGCATCCGTAGTTTCTGGTGATTCCGTAGTAGTTTTACTGTATGGTTTACATGTACCAGTAATACTTGCTTCTTTAGTAGCAACCGTAGTAGCAGCATCCGTAGTTTCTGGTGCTTCCGTAGTTGCAGCAGCATCTGTTACCTTAGTTTCCGGGTTAAAAGATAAACATTTACTAGTTACAATAACTTCTGATTCTGTATTTGTAAGATCAGATTCATCAGGGTTATATGGTTTGCATCTATTATTATTATTTATTTTAGTAACTTGTGATTTCGTAGTTGTAGATGTATTATCATATGGTCTACATATATTATTAACACTAATACCTTTAGATGCTTCTTTAGTAGCAACCGTAGTAGCAGCAGCATCCGTAGTTTCTGGTGCTTCCGTATTAGTTTTACTGTATGGTTTGCATGTACCAGTAATACTTGCTTCTTTAGTAGTAACCGTAGTAGCAGCATCCGTAGTTTCTGGTGCTTCCGTAGTAGCAGCATCCGTAGTTGCTGGTGCTTCCGTAGTTGCAGCAGCATCTGTTACCTTATTTTCCGGTTTAAAAGATAAACATTTACTAGTTACAATAACTTCTGATTTCGTAGTTGAAGGAACAGATTCATCCGGTTTATATGGGGTGCATCTATTATTATTATTTATTTTAGTAACTTGTGATTTCGTAGTTGTAGATGTATTATCATATGGTCTACATATATTGTTAACACTAATACCTTTAGATGCTTCTTTAGTAGCAGTCGTAGTAGCAGCAGCATCCGTAGTTTCTGATGCTTCCGTATTAGTTTTACTGTATGGTTTGCATGTACCAGTAATACTTGCTTCTTTAGTAGCAACCGTAGTAGCAGCATCCGTAGTTTCTGGTGCTTCCGTAGTTGCAGCAGCATCTGTTACCTTATTTTCCGGTTTAAAAGATAAACATTTACTAGTTACAATAACTTCTGATTTCGTAGTTGTAGGAACAGATTCATCCGGTTTATATGGGTTGCATCTATTATTATTATTTATTTTAGTAACTTGTGATTTCGTAGTTGTAGATGTATTATCATATGGTCTACATATATTATTAACACTAATACCTTTAGATGCTTCTTTAGTAGCAACCGTAGTAGCAGCATCCGTAGTTTCTGGTGCTTCCGTAATAGTTTTACTGTATGGTTTACATGTACCAGTAATACTTGCTTCTTTAGTAGCAACCGTAGTAGCAGCATCCGTATTAGCAGCAGCCGTAGTTGCTGGTGCTTCCGTAGTTGTATCTGGTTTAGTTGTAGGCAATGATTTGAGTTTATAAGGACTACAATTACTTGTTATACTAACCTGGGATTCTGTTACCTTAGTTTCCGGGTTAAAAGATAAACATTTACTAGTTACAATAACTTCTGATTCTGTATTTGTAAGATCAGATTCATCAGGGTTATATGGTTTGCATCTATTATTATTATTTATTTTAGTAACTTGTGATTTCGTAGTTGTAGATGTATTATCATATGGTCTACATATATTATTAACACTAATACCTTTAGATGCTTCTTTAGTAGCAACCGTAGTAGCAGCATCCGTAGTTTCTGGTGCTTCCGTAATAGTTTTACTGTATGGTTTACATGTACCAGTAATACTTGCTTCTTTAGTAGCAACCGTAGTAGCAGCATCCGTATTAGCAGCAGCCGTAGTTGCTGGTGCTTCCGTAGTTGTATCTGGTTTAGTTGTAGGCAATGATTTGAGTTTATAAGGACTACACTTACCTGTTACACTAACATTGGATTCGGTTACTTTAGTTTCCGGTTTAAAAGATAAACATTTACTAGTTACAATAACTTCTGATTTCGTAGTTGAAGGAACAGATTCATCCGGTTTATATGGGATGCATCTATTATTATTATTTATTTTAGTAACTTGTGATTTCGTAGTTGTAGTTGTATTATCATATGGTCTACATATATTGTTAACACTAATACCTTTAGATGCTTCTTTAGTAGCAGTCGTAGTAGCAGCAGCATCCGTAGTTTCTGGTGCTTCCGTATTAGTTTTACTGTATGGTTTGCATGTACCAGTAATACTTGCTTCTTTAGTAGCAGTCGTATTAGCAACCGTAGTAGCAGCAGCATCCGTAGTTTCTGGTGCTTCCGTTGTAGTTTTACTGTATGGTTTACATGTACGAGTAATACTTGCTTCTTTAGTAGCAACCGTAGCAGCAGCCGTAGTTGCTGGTGCTTCCGTAGTTGCAGCAGCATCTGTTACCTTATTTTCCGGTTTAAAAGATAAACATTTACTAGTTACAATAACTTCTGATTTCGTAGTTGAAGGAACAGATTCATCCGGTTTATATGGGGTGCATCTATTATTATTATTTATTTTAGTAACTTGTGATTTCGTAGTTGTAGATGTATTATCATATGGTCTACATATATTGTTAACACTAATACCTTTAGATGCTTCTTTAGTAGCAGTCGTAGTAGCAGCAGCATCCGTAGTTTCTGATGCTTCCGTATTAGTTTTACTGTATGGTTTGCATGTACCAGTAATACTTGCTTCTTTAGTAGCAGTCGTATTAGCAACCGTAGTAGCAGCAGTAGTTTCTGGTGCTTCCGTTGTAGTTTTACTGTATGGTTTACATGTACGTGTAATACTTGCTTCTTTAGTAGCAACCGTAGCAGCAGCCGTAGTTGCTGGTGCTTCCGTAGCAGCAGCCGTAGTTGCGGATGCTTCCGTAGTTGCAGCAGCATCTGTTACCTTATTTTCCGGTTTAAAAGATAAACATTTACTAGTTACAATAACTTCTGATTTCGTAGTTGTAGGAACAGATTCATCCGGTTTATATGGGTTGCATCTATTATTATTATTTATTATAGTAACTTGTGATTTCGTAGTTGTAGATGTATTATCATATGGTCTACATATATTATTAACACTAATACCTTTAGATGCTTCTTTAGTAGCAGTCGTAGTAGCAGCAGCATCCGTAGTTTCTGGTGCTTCCGTTGTAGTTTTACTGTATGGTTTACATGTACGAGTAATACTTGCTTCTTTAGTAGCAACCGTAGTAGCAGCAGTAGTTTCTGGTGCTTCCGTATTAGTTTTACTGTATGGTTTGCATGTACCAGTAATACTTGCTTCTTTAGTAGCAACCGTAGTAGCAGCAGTAGTTTCTGGTGCTTCCGTAGTTGCAGCAGCATCTGTTACCTTATTTTCCGGTTTAAAAGATAAACATTTACTAGTTACAATAACTTCTGATTTCGTAGTTGAAGGAACAGATTCATCCGGTTTATATGGGGTGCATCTATTATTATTATTTATTTTAGTAACTTGTGATTTCGTAGTTGTAGATGTATTATCATATGGTCTACATATATTGTTAACACTAATACCTTTAGATGCTTCTTTAGTAGCAGTCGTAGTAGCAGCAGCATCCGTAGTTTCTGGTGCTTCCGTAGTAGCAGTCGTAGTAGCAGCAGCATCCGTAGTTTCTGGTGCTTCCGTATTAGTTTTACTGTATGGTTTGCATGTACCAGTAATACTTGCTTCTTTATTAGCAACCGTAGTAGCAGCAGTAGTTTCTGGTGCTTCCGTAGTAGCAGCCGTAGTTGCGGATGCTTCCGTAGTTGCAGCAGCATCTGTTACCTTATTTTCCGGTTTAAAAGATAAACATTTACTAGTTACAATAACTTCTGATTTCGTAGTTGA